>Ga0099826_10000942_pt1 | contig 16113 bp, 7 predicted proteins | sample Mtrugardesep15_FD_76830 | JGI IMG/M metagenome (GOLD analysis project Ga0099826, IMG submission 76830) | Root nodule microbial communities of legume samples collected from California, USA - M. trunc garden sep15 | ecosystem: Host-associated > Plants > Roots > Nodule | place: USA: California... | reverse complement strand
CAACTGGTCAAATGCGAAGAGCAAGCTGTACAGCAGCACATATGCCCACACCTGACATCACAATATAAATCTTAGGGACATATACCTGGAATAAGAAATTAAATAGATAGCTCTACTAGAGGGGCTTTGAACATCTTAGTTTAAGTGGTTTTAGCAGGCATGTTTGTATGTGTAAGTATCCACATGCAATACAAGTAACAGTGTTAGATCAGTTCACGAACTTCCTGCAAAGTCAGACTTTTTTTTTCTTGCATGTAAAACAGACTGAATTTAAGGTTGAAATATAGCCAACGGACAGTTATGGCAATATATGTTATATGATGTTTTTGAGTTGATTACGATGAATAAGCAATTTTTCTTCATGTTTGATAGTAGTCAATAAAAATCATAAGAAAGAAATGGTAATGAGATATTCTATATCAATGGAAGTGGTGAAGAAAATGGATAATTGGGGCAGAGATTCACATATATCATATATGGAAGCATGCTTGTTATTTTCAGTGCCACTGCTTCCTGTAACAGCATGACATTACAGTATGTAGACAAGGGGATAAGATTGAGAGCTTACGGAACAAAAACAGAATTATATTCCTGCTCGAGGCATATTACACACAAATTTGGCATTACACGTTCCCTTTTAGCACCATCTGATAAACTGTCATCCATTTCACCTGAGACAAAATCATAAATTTCAGGCAGTTGTTGAAACAGCAATTGCAAACTTAAATATTGTATAACCATTGCAATATACCTCCATTATCTTGTCCAGATATCTTAGCAGCTGCAGCGAGAACCCTGCATAAAATTGTTCAGATTATTAAAGGTGAGGTAATGTAAAATGGAGTGGAATCATATGCATAGGCATTGTTCATAAATAACATTGTAAATTTGTCTTCCAAATTGAAAGACATTCAACAGTATTCAGTTTTGTATCCGGTGATGTGTACCTTTTTTCCAATTCGATGCGACGTCGTCTTTCCATGATGTATCGAACAGCATGATTGGCTATCATAAAAACACCCAACACTGTAATGCCCGCAGAGGCACACTTATACCACCTAATAAAATAATTTAGTCAATAAAAACCCTGTAGGCAAAAACATACAATAAGCAAATATAAAGTAAAGCAACCTCGCCCATCTCCCAAGATTTGCAATGAGTTCGTCAATTGTTTTGGGAGATACATAAAACGGCCCTTTGGAGGGTCGCTGAATTCGAAGGGTTCCGACATCGTCTTTAGCAGCCTGGTCAGACAGTTTAAGAGTTATTATTTTAAATAAGGTTTGAAACAGCAAAATATTATTTAACATTAATAGAGACAAAAATGCACCAGAGTTGATAAATTGAATACAGACCAGTCCTCGTGGACCTTTTCTTTGGATCAAAGAATTTTATTATTTTATTCAGAAAGACTTTGTTTATAATATCATATACTGTAATGCATTTCATTTTGTGAGAAACAGCAATGACTATGATCAGAGTTTGATGATTCATAACATGGAGTTCATTTCACTTGGAGTAAACAGTAATCAATACAAGAAGCTCTTCCCATGTAAAATCTGCACCATATATATCATAGAAGCATATTTTTATTGAAATTATTGTTCCAGCCAGTAATCTGGTACATCTTGCACCATTACCTATCTACTCCGCGATATTGCTAATGCCAATTACAATGAAATTCTGTAATATATGACATTCTTGAGAAAGTAACTAACTATATATCTGAAAGTAATTAGATTACCTCACCAACAACAGTCAAGGAAGTTCCAACTGGAAGTACCCGTTCAATTCTTCTAATTCCAAGCATCTGAAAATAAAATTTCAATCATGTCAGTTTACAAAAAAACCGTCGAAGTGCTTCAATTTTTTTGTTAATATTTTGTAGGGTGAGAGGAAGGGATTGAATGGTGTTCTGCCAAGTACTAACACTCCCACCTTTAGACCTTGTAGATAATCCAATGTTCCGCGTACAAGTGACCGATCTGACACTTCAAATTCCTCACTTCCAACAGGCAATACAAAACCAGTAGCACCCTGAGCTCCAACTACACGCACACGATCAGTTCCATCATCCTAACACATAAAATTGAAGCAATTGTTATCTTAAATAATTATTTCAAACGAATTTGATTTCCACTCACAGAATTTATATTCACGTATAATATTGTTTTTTATTATCATTTTCCTTTTCTGACTCCGAAAGGGGAGTGTTCAGTTCAGAAGCTTAAATATTGACTTTGAGAAGGGGAGTGTTTTGCATCTCATCATCCAAGATAACCAACAACAACTGCAGTAGAAAAGAGAGAAACTACACACCAGATACCAAGGAACTTCTTTACTCCCGGGTGACATTGACGCAGAATCTTGTATCCAGGAACCAGCATCATTGTGTTTGAGAAAATGTTGCTCTTTCTAAAAAGAAAATTGTAAAACAGGTTTAGTGTTAGTTGTAAAGGGCTAAAATGAGATAAGCAACATCCTTATAAGAGAAGAGATTTATGCTTTTCTGAAATGAAGTATACATACTATTACTTCAACTATAACACCTCTTAAACCACTCAACTCGCAGCTAATTGGAGTTTCAGAACCAACTCTTCCAGAAATCGCAACAACCAAGGGAAATATTTCCTCATCCAACAGTTGTGCTGAAAAGTGAAGAACCGAAGCATGATCAGACACCAGAACAGCACAGATTGCATCACTAATAACAAGGTCATTAACTATAACACAACAGAAGTGCAACTAATCTCTATCTACTTCACAGTTAAACACGTAAATTTTATTTTAATGGCAATTTGGTATACATATTAAGGAGGCCAATATCTTACAAGTGTCTCACGCGTGCAAAGCAACTACGAGATGCGTTATAACTCTTATGTCTATAACAACGAAGCCATGATCTTATAAGTATCTTATGTCTATAAGATACTTGTAAGACAGCATTTCATTAATGCAGCCTGATAAGGTTAATGCGAGAGACAACTAGCAATTTCCAGCCAGATACCGCCAACGTTTGTCCCCCAAAGCAACATTCCAAAACCAAACAAGCTTAAGAAAATGCCACAGGTTCAAACACCGACTTGTATGCAATTAAGCTAGCAATTGAAAGGGAGGTATATTCAACATCGAAAGGAAGATGATAAAGTTTAAACATGCAGAAATGCACTTTCTTCAACCGGTTTAATTAATAATCATTCTTTAAGATACTAAATAACCATACATGACATCAAAAATAAAACCCAGTTATAAAAGTAAAAAAAAAAAACATTTTTTACTGGGATCATGTTATTCAACAAACAATACTGCAATTTAAACCATGAACAAAATCAATGAACAACGTAAGTTTCAGTTGCTGAAAAAAACACAAACCTAGCTCCCTCAGCTGATTAACCCGGTTAACAGATTTAAGAATTTCAACATCCCTACAAAAAAACAATAATTGTTATCATCATATAAGAAAAAAAACATTGAACTATGTTATGAAAAGGCACAAAAAATAACGCGATTGAAGTGAAAGCAACCTGCCATTGGTTCTACCGAGAAGGTAAAGAGCAGCAGCACTCAAACAACAACCGATGCCACGCCATGGAACCATCGCCATCTTCAACAACACTAAGCTCACAGACTCGTTTTTTTTTTGTTCGAATTGAAAACGATAAAAGGGTTTTGGGTTGATGAGAAAATGGAAGGAATTTGATGCAAGGAGTAAAGTGAAGGAAATGAAAATGGATAGTGTGTGACTCTGCTTGCGTGTTAGGGGGGTCCTCCCCACAAAATCAATCTCATCCGAAGCAAATTCTTATAATTTTGGCTTAATAAGAGTTTTGATCATTAAAGATTTTGCGATTTTGACTCGTTAAAAAAATAAATTACAACATAGTCCTTTTAAGTATTATTTTTTTGTATTTTTGGCTCTTCAAACCAATTTTAACTAGATTTGTCCACGTGAACGTCACATATGTTATTTTCAATTTTTTTGGTGGTGGTTGTTGGGGTTTAAACCCTAGACCTTACATTTGCATATAATATGTATTGTTTCTATTTCATCCTATTATTATTTGAGTGTATTTAATACTTCACAATTTTTTACGCGAGTATATTTGTAAATGGTCATGCTAACTTATGCATTTAGGACACATGTTAAGGTTTTTATAAAGAGCAAATATTTATTGAGAAACATTAAATTTCAATCTCGTAAGAAATAAATTGACACAATTTACGGTGTTTAATTTATACTAGTATCTTTAGAACTTTAATTTGTGTCCTTATTACCCAAGTTAGCATTTCCCATTTATAAAAATATTCGAAAAGTTACACTAATAAATGTTTGTATTGGTTTTAATGTTTTTTGGTTTTTCTTCTTAATAAAGATCGGAGAAAGTACATTTTTTTAAATCGAAGGGCTACCGAAAATTCAGTAGACTCTCCTTTGTTTTTCTAACATTTCAAAATATGAATCATTAAACAATCTTCAATATCCGTAATAAAAGATTAACAACCATCTGTATGTCAAAACTTTCATGAACTGAAAAGCATAATGGAACTTCAAAACACCCACTCCTATATAAAATCTAAACTACCAAAACAACGCCTAGCCTAACCAAAATAATTGAATCATACTAAAGTCACAAATTAATGATCACCAATAAAGGCATATGAAAATGAAGGAACTCTTGGACAAATTGTCAAATAGAAGGGAATTGTCATTCTGCAACTAATGAATCTGAAGAAAAAAAAGAAAGAAAAGGGTGAGTGACATAAAATCAATGATAGCAGAAGATACCAAGTGAACAAGAAGGAGAAACAATGAATATTTAAAAATAAAAGTACATTAAGAAAAAAAAAAAACTTCATAAACTTAGCATGCTCTCTATTGAAACTCATTTGCAAACTTTAATAAAACTATGAAATTATGTAGAATATATCTCATGAGTTGGGGTCTCGCCATTATATACACACCCACTATGTGTATAAGAGTCATGTTATCTCTTTGTTGTGGCGAAGAGTAACATGTTTCTCCCTCACTCCTTTTACGAGTTCTACGTTGAGGTATGTACTACATCTTTTCTTATGGTTAACAATAAAATTAAATATGATGCATTTTGTCTAGCAAACGGAAAACAAAATTCACAATAGAAAAAAAAACATATTTTCAAAGTAATTCACATCATTAAAATCTGTCCATACCAACAACAACGTTTATGAAATTGTTACCTCACATAAATCCAATCATAATATTACAAAAACTTTCAAGAGCTACTAATTCACACTAATCATTAAAAATCACAACTTTACGAGGCTAGATCATGTTCAAATAAAAACGTGACCACAAAATCCTGTGAATCATAAACTTTGGCTTAATAAAGAATGAAATATTTTAGAATGAACCCTATTCGTAAAACTTCAGATTTGATAAAAGAATATTTCTCTTAAAAAATAGTTTATTTCTCTCATAAAAAATGTTGACTTAGAAAGCTTGCAGCAAGTAAATTATCTACTCACAACTACGAAGAATCAACTTGTCTATATATCAACGCCTTCAAGAGGGTCCACCGGAGCAATTTTCACTAAATCTGAGCATCAAACAATAATCACAACCCTTATTTAAACTATTTAAGACAACACTAACAATAGGTAAAAAAAAAAGAGACTAAACCCTTAATTTGCTAGACTAATAATTATGGTTTTAAACGTACCCGTGAAAACCTAAGATTATACTAGCCTATACAATTTTCCACTATTCATCCAAGCTCCAATGTCATCTCTCAGTTTCATGAATCATAGAGCTTTACCTCAAAGAATACCAAAGAGAAAAATATTTTAAGAGTGTGAATTTTCACTTCTCACTCAAATATCCTCCTTAACCTTTGTATTCATAATGGGTGTACAATATGATAAACATTGAAGGAAATGAGGTAAAAAGATGAATGTGGAATGGTAGGGTAGAGGGATATGGAGTGAGGGACAAGAAAATTGGGGTAAATAAAGAAAAGAGCTTACACGGGTTCGAGAGAGATATGAAGTGGTGTTGTGTTTTGAAAATCATAGTTGATACCAATATTTCAAACAATTCTCAAGATGATCCTTGATTTCTCTTTCAACTCCTTAACCTAAATTGGTTTCATTTAGGGGCTTTGAACATCTCAGTTTGAGTAGTTTTAGTATGCATGTTTATGTGTATGTCAGCGAGTATAAGCATATAATAATACAAATATGTAACCCAGTAGTTTACCTATGAAAGAAATAGAACACACTTGGCTAATTGAAAAACATTTAATTGAATAACCTAGTGGATTGTACCTTTTCCACAGCTCACTGCATCACTGTCTTTACTGATGCACCAAATAGCAAATTCGGCTATTAGCAAAGCACCAAACACCGTGAGTCCCACAGAAGCATACTTAAACCTCCTAATAAGAAAGTTTAGTCAATAAAAAGAATCTTATAGAACAAAACAAACAATAAGAAACTATGCAGTAAAGCAACCTCGCAAAATTTGTATGATCTGCAATGCGTTCATCAACCGTTTTGCGAGAGACATAAAATGGCCCTTTGGTAGGTCGCTGAATTCGAACAGTCCCGTCATCATATCTAGAGGCCTGATCATACAGTTCAAAAATTATTTTTGCATAAAAAGGGGTTTGATCACAACAAATGATTCATAATTGATAAAATGAAAATAGGAAGCAAGAAACAATAATGGTTATGATCGAATGTGATTACTCATAATCTAAAGTTCGTTTTACTTAAGCCTAAATGATCAAATCGACAAGATTTTTCTATCTAAAATTTACACCATAGGTATAAGTCCCAACAACACATGTTTAATGAAATTATTGTTGCAGCAAGTAACCTATTATACCTTGAACCTATTAGAAATCTACTTTGCAACACTCAAAATACCCAATCATACTGAAATTATGTAATATATAGAAAACTAACTGCATTCTTGAAACTAATTAGATTACCTCACCAACAACAGTCAAGGAAGTTCCAAACGGAAGTGCCCATTCAATTCTCTTGAATCCTAGCAGGGAGACGGAAGCAGAAAATGGAGCTGACACTCCCACCTTTACACCTTGGAGATGATTCAATGTTTTACGTGCACGTGCCCAACCTGAATCTTCAAACGTCTCGCTTCCAACCACAAGCACGCGACCAGTCCCATCATCCTAACAAACGGAATTGAAGGACTTGTTATCTAAAATATTAATTTCAAGTATATTCTGTCAAAATATTTTATTTATTTATTATCAATTTTCTTTTTTTGGCTTCAGGTGGGGGTGTTCAGTTTATAAGCTTAAATATTGACTTCAAGAAGCAGGCAACCCAATTCCCATCATCCTGATAACAAGGAACAACAAAAACTGCATTAAAAGAACAGAGAAAAAGTACACACCAGATACCAAGGAACCTCTTTGCGAGTGTACAATGTTAACGGAGAATGTTGCGGCCAAGAGCTATCGTTATTACATTTCATTATTAGCTTATTAACATCATACTCGCTTAGATAATGTTGCACTACCTAAAAAGAAAATTGCAAAATAGGTAAATTATTATTAATTGCCAAAGGCTAAAATGAGAAAAGCGACATCCTTGTAAAAGAAGAGATTATTAACGCTAGTCAGAAATTGAAGTTTACATATACTGTTTCTTCAACTACTACACCTCTTAAACCAGTCAACTCGCACTTAATTGGGGTTTCAGAAACAACACACCCAGAAATTGCAACAACCAAGGACAATCTTTCTCCATCCAGCAATTGTTCTGAAAAGTGAAGAATCTGAAGTATGATCAGAAACCATAGCAGCACAAATTGCATCATAAATAATCTAGCATGCTATAATATAAAGAAAGTGTATCTAAGCATAAAAACTTGCATCGGTTTTGTTTGCATAAATAAGTAATAATAATATCAAGGAGGTCACTGTCTTAAGGTTGTCTAATGCATACAAAGATTGTGTAGTGAAACCTCATTACCAAATTGATGATGGAAAAAGGGTCTCTATTTATGCTAATTGAATACCAGGAAACAAAGGGCAACTAGTAATTTCCATCCCAAATCGCCAACATTTGGTTCCGGAAGCTACCATTCAAAAACCAAAAAAACTTATGAAAAATGCTACAAGTACCAACAGCTTGTATGGAACAAATCTACCAATTAAAGGGGGAGTACTATCAACTTGGAAAGGGAGATTGCGAGTTTTTCACAGGATGAAAAGTACTTTCTGCAACCATTTTCAACGACAATCTTTGTTGAAACCGCTAGATAACAATATAAGACAGTAGTAAAGAAGTCATTAATATTGAAGATCAGGATTAAAACAATTTAAACTTGCACATGCATATTCAAGAAGCATCACTGAGTGGTTCATACTATTCAAAACAACAACAAAACAATTTAAAATTGCACATGCATGTTCAAGGAGTATAGGATTAAAACAAAATCAATAAATACTAGAACTTTTAGTTCCTTATAAAAAACACATGCCTATGTCCTTCAACTTATTGACCCGGGTAACGGGTTTAAGAATTTCTGCACTCCTGTAAAAATAAAAATAAAAAATTGATTATTATAAATAACGAGCAACTTGAGAAAACCTTGCATGTATGTTAATTTTCATTGTGTGTTGGAAAAAATCATAAGAAAACATTATATTGGATGGAATGGCACTAACTAACACGATTTTGGTGATACCTGTGATTGTCTTTGCTGAAAGTGTAAAGAACAGCACCAGCTGAACAGAAAACGAAGCCTCCCATAAGAGCCAACTCCATCACAAGTACCTTAACAACAGCAATACTATCCAATTAAAGCTAATTCATGTAGTTGTTATATTGAATAACCAAAAAGGAACATAACAACATTAAATAGAACTAATCATAGTCAAAATGGCATGCACAAAATCAAAGATAGAAACCAAAAAGCAACATCAAAAGGGACAGGGAAACAAAACACCCCAACAATAAACAGGAAACAATATCGCAAATAGAGGTGGGAGTAGGGCTGAGCCGAGCTAGGCGGCCTAAACATGACTTGTTGAAAAATTGAAGACTTAAGCATATTTTTAGACTTAGTATAATTTTTTGAAAGTCTAATCCTACTTGTTAGCATATTTTAAAAGCTATTTCATATAAATCTATTTGCATAATTAATCTGATCTATGCGTAAATGATTGTCATTTGATCCATGTAGCCGACCCCACTTAATGAGATAAGGCTTGGTTGTTGTTGTAGTCGGTCCCGTAAACCTAATTTCTTTTTATATATTCTTTTTGTATGGTCTGCTCGCCTAGGACAAACCCTGTAGTCCCTAATTGCAAACATCAAGGATCCAAAAACAACAAATCTAAGATAAAGAGATGAGTTGCAAATCAATAATAAAAGCAGATGACACAACAACGATAAAGAAACAAAAACAATAACAAAAATCGGAAAAAGAAAAATAAAACTAGCTAAAAAGCAACGTGAAAGAGAGTTACGCAATGTGACAAAATCGTAGAAGAGATGATAGAGTCGCGCGAAACGTGAACAAGGTTTTGTGAGGGTTTTGAATTTGTGAAAAGAGAGTTTAATAGTAAAGTAAATTCAAATCGTGTCACGCAAGAAAAGCTAAAGAGGGATAACATTACATATTTAAGGATAGTTTGTTTGAGATTTTTGATCAATATTTAATAATTTTGTTTTTAGGGAATTTTTTTTTCTTCATAAAAGTGTTTGTTTTAGATTTTATTTTTGTAGATAGATAAAATGACAATTGTTATGGAAACTCAAACATATAAGTGGAGGAACCCCACATAGACGTAGACTTTGAAGAAGATGGAGTAGCCAAGTCTATCCCAAAAACAATATAATTCTTGAATATGTTGGTATGTTTTTAAATTTAACTACCCCAAATAATAAATATTTAGCTACTCTAAATAAATTGTTAATCTAAAATTAGCATAAATAAGAAAGTATAAAATTTCTACATGATTGATTGTATTGTTTTTTTTAAAAAATTATTTGTATTGGTTTGACACTTTGACTCTCAACAACTATAATAGAGAAATTTTTCAACAATAAAAATTGTCAAGACAGTAGGATAAACAAATTAAATGGATAATGAATTTCTTGCAAATAACTTGCTTGTTTACATTTAAAAAGACATTATTAGCCTATTTTAATAAACAATCAACTATAGATAAAATCGACTTCTTGAAACGTGTTGTGCCCAACTTTTTAAACAACATGTCAATTTTTATTTCCTTAATTTGTTGTTGATTTAATTTACATTTGTAATTTTTTTTACTTATTGGTTAAATTTAAGATTAAATTTGTTTTCAACCTCTACAACATTCATGATTTTTAATTTAAGTTGCCAAGATATTGTTTTATTTAAGTCCTTAATTTTTTGTGATAGAGATGAAATGCAGGACTAGAAAAAAACACTCAATTTTTGGGTAAAAATTTAAAAAGTTCAGACAGAAATTAAATATAATTTTTTGTATGGAATAAACCTAAAACGTTTAATTTGTAGGACTAAAACATATTTTACCTTTAAATTTAATATGTTAGTTTTAAAAATATATTATTTTTTCTTTGTAGTTGGCCCCATAAATATTTTGCTAGCTTCGTCGATGGAGCCTCGAATCCAGATCATTTTTGTTAGTTGATTTAGAATTTATGAACCTTTTAGAGTTTTAAAAAAAGTTATTTTGTGAAGGAAGAGGTAATCATTTGTTTGAGAATTTTTAACCAATAAGTTACTTTTATAAAATGTTATTTTGTGAAGGAAGAAGTAATCATTTGTTTGAGAATTTTTAGCCAAAAAGTTACTTTTATTATATTAATAGCATTTGTTTTAGCTTTTCCAAAATCTATTGTTTGTTACTAGGTGCTGAAGAAACCAAAGCAATTCAAATTGACTCTTTAGTATTCGCAAGTTCTCGAAGAACTAAAGATGTCGACGGAGAAAAAGGGATGCAAAACTTTGACAACAAAGTGCTACGAGGAATAAGTTCATGCATTATACATCAGAAAACTTGTGCTTTGTGGCCCTTTGTTGAAGTAAATTTACTTGCATTCACAACCCATATTGGTTGAAACCAATTTTTCCATAAAGAAAATTCTCTAGAAGCCCGAGATTTCTGAAAGGGTGGTGGAGTGGCCAATAGAACTTTCAGAATCACGTATCACATTGCGGGATCATGAATGTTGTGTTATGGTAATCCCACTGTTATCTTTAAGAGTAATGCTATTTCTCTAGACAAAATACGTCCTGAATTGCTAGCAAACAGTTCTCGTGATACATAGCATTATTGTATCTCTAAATTTTCACCTCCTTGAATACCTCACCACATTATACTCTTGCTAATGGTATCGGTCAAGTTTCACCTCTATCATTTATATCTCTGAAGTTTCATCCATTAGATACATATTATTTTTGCGTCTCCATATATCATTCAGCGTTGTTTGGATTATCCAACTCTAGAATAAGTTAAAGTTGTCGATTCCTTGCCAAAACATTATTCATTTTTTTTTTTGAAAGAAAAACATTATTCATATTGTTTAAGATGTATATTTTCTCTTTATTTTTTTTTGACAAATTTATTTATTTTTTTGAAGAAGTTTTTGTTGACAAAATTACACTCCATTCAAATGAAAAAAAAATTAAATAGTACAATCAGAATAACCATTCCCCATCCATATCTAGAGGTCAATACCAGTGATTAAGAAAGTCGAGAAGAAGTTAAGGATACGCATAAACAATGCAAAAACCAATGGGGAATAACAAACCAAAACCTTAATCCTCAAAACCCAACAAACTTGTTCCACATATGATCAATGGTAAAAAAATTTGCAAGATCAGCATGTGGCACTACATTATAAAATTTTACATCTTGCATTGTTTTAAGATGCAGTTAGCCTCTTGGAATCTCTAAACGATTGTGTTTACTAATTGGTTCCTTGATAATTTTGGCACTTGACTTTGATATTGTTTATGTTAGTTGGGACCCTAGTCGTGAAGAATTATGCCAATTTCATGATGAATAACTCGTTATGAAACACATGATGAATATTCTTCATTGCAATACTAGCTACATCATGCTCTACAGAGTTCCACTGATATTGATGATTCAAATCCTTTTCCAACTACTTCTCCTATTGTGTTTCGTAAAGGTAAACGGTCTACTTCTAATATGTATGGTATCTATAACTATTTGAGACTTGCCACTTGTCCATTAAGATTTTGTTTCTATTTTATCCTTTATCATTATTCCTAAAATCGTCATGGAAACATATCAAACCCATGATTATGATATACGACAACCAATGATTGATGAAAATGCTGTTTTCTGCAGATTGAGGTTGTCACAACCCCTCTAGGGTTGTGAACGGTGTTCGTCGCACAGACAAACACAGACAAACATTCACTCAATATATAATAAGTCTGGCAAGTATAACTTACCAACTCGTAATACACATTTGAAAATCAAGGGGCTACCAAATTTTTTTTACAGTTTTCCTCTGTTTTCCCTCAACATCTCAAAATATCAACCATTAAACAGTATTAAATATCCATAATAAAATGTTAACCAACCAGCAAAATGCCAAAGTTTACATTTACTTAAAAGCATAGTGTAACTTGATAACGTGTACTGTTATATAAAACCTAAAGTACCTAAACAACTTCTTATCAAAATAGTTGCATCATCTTAAAGTTGCAAAATAATGACCACCACTTAATATATAGATAAACCAAAATGAAGGAACTCTTGGACCAATCTACAAGTATAAGGAAATACCTATTCTGCAACTTATGAATCTGAAGAAAAAGAATGAAAGGAAATGGGTGAGTTACATAGACTAAATGAGAGAATAAGATACCAAGTGAATAGGAAGGAGAAACAATGATCACACAAATATATAAAAACGAAATTAAATAAAAAAACTTGACTTCATAAAATTAGCATTTTCTTTCAATTAAAACTCATTTATAAACTTGAATATAACTATGAAATCAAGTAGCATACATCTCATGAGTTGGGGCCTTGCCTTTCCCCACCTCACCAACACTATACCACACTATGTGCACACAGGCCACATCACTTTTCGTTGTGGCAAACGGTACAATATTAATGTTCGTCTGCTGCTCTTTTTACAAGTTTTGTTGTGAGATATGTTACTCGAAGATAGTGTACACCTTTGCTCCCCCCTATTTTAACGGGTTCTGTACTAGGTTTTGCTTTTTTATGGTTAACCATTAAACTACGATCAGTTAGCATGTATGGTAGATGCTCAAATGGTTGTGGAGGGGAGGAAAATGCATAACACTTGTTTTTGAATGTCCAGTAATCTACTCGGTTTGGCCATAATATTCTAGTCTGGCTAAACTTATCGTCGGTATTAATACATAACTCTGTCTTGGAGAACTTTTATCAATTTGGAGGTTTGCTGGGAAGTTGAAGGGTGCGGACTGAAAGGTGCAGTTTTATTTAGTTCGCTTGTATATGGGTACTTTGGAAAGATCACAACGAGAAGATTTTCAACAACAACAAAAACAAAAAAATATCTTTCAACTCCTTTAACTAAGTTGGTTTCATTTAGGGGTTTTGAACATGCCAGTTTTTATGGCTTTAGCATGCATGTATGTGTGTATATCAGTGAGTATAAGCATGTAACACAAATATGTACCCCCCTAATTCACTTGGCTAATTGAAAAGCATTCAATAAGAATCTGTTTGTCACCACTTATGAGAAGAATACTAGTGAATATTACCTTTTCCACAGTTTACTGCAACACTGTCTTCCGAGGTGTGACAAAGAGCATTGAGTATTAGCGAAACACCAAACACCGTTAGGCCCACAGAAGCACACTGGCACAACCTAATAATAAATTTTATAGTCAATAAAAAAATCTTTGATCAAAACACACAACAAGCAACTATGTAGTAAAGCAACCTTGCAACACCCTTCAAATTTTCAATGTGTTCATCAATCGTTTGTTGAAAGACATAAAATGGCCCATTGTGAGGTCGCTGAATTCGAATGGCTCCAGCAGAATCTCTGACAGGCTGATCATACAGTTTAAAATTATTTTTGTAAAAAAACGGGTTAGAAACAATAAACGATTAGTTTTGATACACTGTCAAAGTAAATTTTTTACATTGTCAACCAATCACAACTCATCATTTGCATGACTTTTAAGTTAAATATGATAATCTCAAACTTTTTTATTGTTCGAACGGTTATGACTGGCTGAAAGTGTAAAATATGTTTACACTATTGGTACATGTGAATTAAATCATTAATATTATTAGCCAGAGTTGATAAAATGTAAATAGGAAGTAGACACATAAGAAAAATAGATATTGCAATCTTTTTTTAGAATTCAAAATTTCTATTATAATATCATAACATATGGTGAGTGTAATGCATCTAATTTTTTAGAAACAGAAATTGTTAAGATCAGAGTTTGAGTACATATAATGTGAAGTTGATTTTATTTAAGCATATCAAATGATCAAATCAACAAGAAGCTTTTCCTATCTAAAATTTGCACCACGTTTATAAATCACAGCAAGGCAAGCATGTTTAAAGAAATTATTGTTCCGGCATGTAACCTATTATATTTTGCATTCTTGCACCATAAGGAATCTACTTTGCAACACTCCAAATACCAATTATAATGAAATTATGTACTATATAGTATAAAACTAACTCAGTGCTTCAAACTAATTAGATTACCTGACCAACAACAGTCAAGGAAGTTCCAACCGGAAGTACCCGTTCAATCCTCTTCAAGCCAAGAATCTGAAAGTATTGTTTCATGATTACATAAACAACTCTATGATTCAAATTTTCTTTTATTGTTTGCATTAGGGGATAGAAGAGTTTGGATCTAACACTCCCACCTTTATAAGTTGGAAATGCTCCGATTTTTCATGAAAAGGCATCCGATCCGATTTTTCATGAAAACGTGTCTCCTTCGACTCTTCAAATGTTGAGCTTCCATCAGGTAATTCAAAACCAGTACCACCCCAAGCTCTAACCACAAGTGCACGACCGGTCCCATCATCCTAATTAACAAATGGAATTGAATGACTTGTTATATTAAATATTTATTTGAAGTAAATTTGGTTTTAACTCAGAATATATATATTCTGTTATTAGAGAAACAACAAAAACTACATCATTAGATAAACAGAGATAAAATACACACCAGATACCAAAGAGCCTCTTTATGATTGACTGATTTTAACTCATAATCTGGTCTCCAGGAATCAGCCTCGCCGCATTTCTTTGTAACAGGCTTAATAGAACCCTTGCTTTTCATTTTTTCCTTAATTTCAACATCTCGTTTAAGACGATGTTCCACTACCTAACAAGAAAATTGCAAAACAGGTATATTATAGTTGCAAAGGACTAAAATAAGATAAGTAGCATCGTTGTAAAAGAATGTTCATCGGAATTTGAAGTCTACATACTCGTTCTTCGACTATTACACCTCTTAAACCACTCAACTCGCCCGTAATTGGGGTTTCACAAACAACTCTGCCAGAAAGTGCAACAACATTGGGTGATATATTTGCATCCATCAGAAGGGCTGAAAAGTGAAAAATCGATCAAAAACCGTCATCAATAATCAAGTAGTACGCTATAATATATTAAGAGTGTATCTAACTATAAGAACTTGCAACATGTATATTCAAGAAGCATATTAGGAAGAAAAAAAAATCAATAAATAAAGAAGTTTGAGTTAATAATGGACACATACCTAAGTCCTCGAGCTTGCAACGGGGAACCGATTGAAGAATTTCCGCATTCCTGTAAAAATTATAACAATGATTATTATAAAGAAGAAGAAAAGATTATATAGAATGGAATTGCACTAACTAACTACCTGTTAGGATTTTTGCCGATAAAGTAAAGAACAGCAGCAACGGAACAGCAGATACCACCAAGAAGAAAATCCCCCATCAAAATCACCTTTAGAGGAAGAAGAGTATCGCGAAACGTGAAGGTTTTGGGAGGGTTTTGAATTCAATTAACCTAAATTTATTGATGTTTTTACGATAAAACTGGGGTAAAGAATAAAGATGGGAAGTCGTTAATACCGTTTTTTTT
>Ga0099826_10000941_pt1 | contig 16117 bp, 5 predicted proteins | sample Mtrugardesep15_FD_76830 | JGI IMG/M metagenome (GOLD analysis project Ga0099826, IMG submission 76830) | Root nodule microbial communities of legume samples collected from California, USA - M. trunc garden sep15 | ecosystem: Host-associated > Plants > Roots > Nodule | place: USA: California... | reverse complement strand
AGAAGTGAGGAAATGTGTTCTGTCCCGTGTATATGACTTAAGTAACGCTGCGCTACTTAAGGTGCGCAGCGCTACTTAAGTGGCGCAGCAAACAATACTTGCGCTAGTTAAGGTGCGCGGCGCTACTTAACTAGCGTAGGGGTAAAATAGGCATGGCTGCAGGGCGCGAGCAAAAATTGCTGGGGGCAGAGCAGAATTCTAAAAGCAACTGCCTACAAGTGGGCCAGCAACAAAACAAAACAGGCCCAACACAACACTAAGCCCAAAAGCTATTTACAGTACTGCTAACATACACACCATATGAAATTGAATCAAATATTAATAATGAAATGAGTTGAGTTTGTTTCCGTAAATAAATAAATATTTTTATTATGTAAAAGAAAAACAGATAATTCACCGATATTGTAAGATTCTTTTAATAATAATCTTAAAGCATCTAAACTTAGTTTCAATAGTAGATAATTATTTGCATCATATATACATATATATAGCACTCAAAGTGCTTACATTGCATGGAATATTTTGAATGGCTTTTCCACACAATAAATTTTCATTGGTTATCCAAAAATACATTGTAAATAATTGGTTACAAATGATATGTGAAATTGAAGTAGGATGAATCAAAGAAATTTCCATGGCTTGCCTCCATCCATATTGAAGTTTTTGAGCCTTCCAAAGAACATAACAAGTATAAGACTGATCTTACCCTCATCACTCCATTTTCCAACAAATCCAATCCATTTGTTTTGGCAGTTTGCCTCTGGATGCAACTGTCGTTCACAACTGTATCCTGTAGTAAACCCTACGTTCCCATAGCCACTGTTTACCATACACATGCACCCAAAAGACATATATGCATAGGTTAATTATGCAAAATTATCAACTTGAGCATAGCTCACATAAAGAATGTATTCGAGTACAAATATATATTAGGCCTTCTGCTAAAATAAAATTATTTGAACACTTTTCTATAAACTTGATTTTTTTTTTCCTAAAACATTTTTATTTTCTAAAATCCGCAGAAAAATCAAGTTTCTAGTAGTGTTCTTATGACTATATACCGTGGCGGAGCCAGAAAAAAAAATTCGAGTGGGCCACTAAAATTAATTATAATATATAAACACAAATTAAAGTTGTAATAAGCATTAAGTACGAAGTTGAAATGATGGAGTTTGACTAAAAAGTTAGGCTGGATACTTAAAAAATTACGTATTTAACAACTACTATAAATTATAATTTTTTTTTTGTACATTACGACTGTTAACTGAGAGAATTTTTAGTTGACATGACAATATGTCAAGTATAAGCATCACAAAAATTACGTATGGCACTTTTGATACCGTGACAATATTTTTTGAATTTTCTTTTTGACACAAAAATAATGTACTATGTAGTTATATATAGACTATTATATTGTCAATATACAACTGCTGATTCCACCTCTTTTTCTTCTTTCTCTTTTTGGGTCAAAGATTCCATCTATTTTTCATTTGTCACTTTCTTATTTTTAGAATAAAAGGTCCTTTTTGGCCACATCAATTGTGATAGCCATGTTGAATCATATGACCTAGTAAGATGCATTTGATACTGCCACGAGACAGAGTTATCGAATTAAGGAGGTTTTGATTTGAAGTGCAATAAGATATACGTTAATGAATAATGGAATGAACAGAAAACTAACCTGATAACTTCAACAACAATATTCAAAACGTTGAAATTGAGAGGATCTTCCTTCAATTTTTTTCTCTCAGTTATGCACACTAGTATGATGAATATGACTAAATATATAGGAGAGTTGAGAAAATATCAAATTCTCTGTAACTTTTCTTCTTTTATTTTTCATCCTCTTTCTGCTTTTTGAAATTTTTCCATCGTCTTTCAATGGAAGGAAGGAGGTGTAAGCAGGAAGTACCTAAACACGAGTACAAATTAAGGCAAGAAAATATCAATAGTCATTTATTTTTTACTATGTTGATGAACAATTTTAGTACAATTTTTTCATTCAACATCGAAGATATCGGAATGAAATATAAGTAAAAGTAGTAGTCAAAATGTCAATGCATATATTTAAAAATTTAGTTAACATACATCAACTTTTCAACTATCTTTTTGTACTTTCTTTAAAAAAAATATATTTTTTTTACTTATATTTCATTCCGAATGAGTATATTGTTTAATTGATTATTTGTGGATAAGGTTTAGTTCGATTAACAATGTTGATTTTTGTCCAAAAAAAATTGACAATATTGATATTTCTATTTCACTCGGTTCGAATCTAAAACCTCGGTTATGTATGTGAGTTTTTTTTATTTATTTATGGTGTTTGTCACTTCGTCTACCGACAAAAAAATCATATGCCACGTGACTAATTAAGGTCGTATAACATGTGAGCTAGAATGAATCTAACCAGATAAACTTTTTCTTTTTAAATAGATGAACATTTTCCTATTTTTCAATATAATGAGAGAAAAGTTAGGTAAGAGAAGTCAAATTATGCAAAATCACCGTAATTGAAAAATTGGAATGGTTAGGAGAGTGACGACATATATAATGGGACTAAATGATCAAAAACCTATGAGCTTTTCTTATGAAATAAATGAAATTATGTTTTTTTTAAATAAAATGTAATTATGTTATATAACCGACTGATAGCAAGCTGTGATAATGCATTCTTTAAAAAAAAAGAAATTTTTTTTGATGAACATTCAAGAGGTGGATACAATTTGAGAGAAAAGTAGATAAAATGAGAGAAGTTATGCCCTAATTAATGTGTACAAGGGTTTGTAAATTGTAGTACTTCGCTGTCCAAAAAGCACATAGAATATGTTAGAAAGATTTATTTTTCAAGTGAATAATTTGGTACAAAATAGAGAACAGTTGATAAATTAATTTATCAAATAAATTAACTAATTGAATTTATAGTGTTTGACAAAATACATTGAAAACCGAAGAAACATTTTAATACAAAATGCTAAATCCTGCAAAAAAATAAATGAATTAGGTTCAAATTTATGGCAGAAAGAATAATTCCACCATGTATATACCAAGTGAAATATTTCAAGTTATACCAATCAAATTTCTCTTAGAAAAAATGTTAATGAAGTCTGGATTTTAATTTAAGAAAACAGTATATGACACGATACATGATTGTCATCAAATAGGCACGATGTGTCGTGTGTGAAATTTGTCATGCACATATTAACATATTAACAAAGCTAAAATGAGTTGCCTTATGTTTTTTTAAAGTTTGTTTGAATGTTTATATTAATGAGTGTCCCAAAAGTATAAGTTAAAAAAGATAAAAATAGAATTTTTATATTTGGTGACGAAGACCACCCGAGTACTAGAGGGTTCCGTTTGTATTGAAAATGATAAATTTAAACTCTAAAAAGTTGATATACTATTTCCAATACTAATTTTTTGTGTCCTTATTTTCCTATATTAATTAAAAAAAAACAATAATAATCGGTGGAGGGGGAAGAAAGAAAGTGAAAGAAACTCACATCATTACCACAAACAATACCAAGATAGCTTGTGACAAAATTGAGATATCCACAATACTTGATCCCGCATGTCTTGAATTCAAACATTGGAATAACACACCAATCAATTTTTGATAAAAATTCAAACCCTTCAAACCTTCTGAATTCCAATCCATTGCACAAAACAATGTAACTTGAACCACAATCAACCCAAAAACAGTAGCCACAAGAAAAATAGTGTGTTTCCTTTGGAATAAGTGTTTGTATCCAACCTTCTCTGAATGCTTCAAAAGATATCTACACTCTCTCTTCTTGTAAAATTTCCCTAATACCCATATGCAAAGTCTCAAGCATGGAGGGTACAATGTGTTCCCAAGAAGTATTTGAGGAATAAGCATAAGAAGAAGACCTGAATTCTTTCTAAAATCGACCATGTTTTCATTTGTTGGAACAAAACCACAAATTGAAAATGTTGAAACTATAGTGAAAACAGAAAATGTCAACATTTTTATACCCTTGTTTTGTAGTATTTGTTTTGTACTAGGAATAATTGTAAGGTAAAGAGACACCCCAATTACACCTATAATGTGGAGAACTAAAATATAACCAAGAACTACATAACCCAAATATTTCATAGACAAACACCTCAAATTTTCATTTGTTGTACTCAAAGATTCATGTGACATATTGTGCAAAGATTGATGTGAGTTATTGTGTACCTCGTTTGTGACCATTTCATCTTCAAGGTGAATTCGATCAACAATAATGAAAGGGTTTCGAGAAGCAAGACTTGCATGTGAAGATGCGATTTTATCTAAATCCGTCTTGAGCCTTGACCTAATGAAAAAAAGTCCTACCAACGATGTAAAGACTTCACCACCTATGAACATTAAGATGGTAATGATGATTAATTGAGTGTTAGAAAAAATTTCCATTTCAACCGTGGACATGCTTGACTCTGTGGTGGATGAAACGGATGTGAAGAACAAATCTAAATTTTTAGGTGTTTGATCCAAGGGTTTTAGAGCTTTGAGAAATCCAAAACCTAAAGTTGAAAGAGATGTGAAAGTGAAATATACAATTTGAATCCATAATGGGTTTGTTCTTAGGAGGATGAATCGATAAAAACATGCTGCTAAGATATATATTGATTTGCTTAGACAAACAAGTTTTTGGCGTGAAGTGCTTAAGATATTCATCTCTTCTTTTTTGTATTTAATTTAGAATTGAATCTTTGTTGCAATGAATTCCGATTCAAGAGAGGGTATTTAAAGAAAAGTTTTCTATGCTGCTAACGTTACCATTGATGTGGCTAATGTATCTTTTTTTAAATCAGCTGCGGATTCAGGACCTTGAATCAGGGTGCAGATATTTTAACGTAATTATTATAAAATATATAAATTAAAAAAATATGAGTGTATATTTTTTGTATATTCCATGGTTTTTTACGTTATAAAATTTAATACTTACCATTTGGAATTTGGAAGAGAAATATCAACAATATTAGATGATTAGTGATCATAGTCATATAATTTGTTCGATAAAAAGTAACAAATAACTAATAAGTTAGCCCATAAAAGATGAACTTATGTTGAATAAGCTCAAGTAAAACTGATGAGTTGTAAACTCAAAAGCTACTCGAGGTAGATTATCAAAAATATTAGAAACTAGTAAAAAAATCATTTTAGCGAGGTAGATGATAAAAATATTATAAAATAGTAAAAAAAACAGTTTAGCTCATGAAAAAAATTGATACCATATAGATATACTTTAGAGGCATACAATCTTATAACCTAGCACTAAAAATTTAATAGAAAAAGACAAATGGCTAAAAGAAAGACATGAGAGACAATAATGAGGGAAAAATATGAATAGTTTAACACATTTTGTTTTTGCAAGTTTTTGACATGATTATCATGTTGGTCTAGTGGTAAAGTAAATTTCAAAAGTATTATGGGACATGGGTTCATCATAAGAAAATGTACCCAAAATTGAAATCAAAATGTGCTAAACAGAAAAAGAAAGCATTGAGGCATGAGAAGAAAAAGTGTTTTGGACAACGTAATGTCTCAAGAATCTTAATCCACTTAGGTTGGTGTGATGATGTTGGTTTAAAACCTTAAAATGTCAATTTTAGTGTATGAGTTTGTCTTCTTAAAAAAAAAAAAAAGTCTCATGAATCTTCGGATCCAGTGCAAAATAAAAAAATAAAATAAGGGTGTGCAAGTTCAAAAAAATAAGGCTATCATGTGTAAACTATAGTTTAGGGTGTGCACCTTCACACCCTCACTTGTATTTGGGCCCGCTACTGATTTAATTGTCTTTTTATTTTTCCTGTAATAACATCTCTTGACTTCTCACTTCCTAGATTACAATTAAGGTCTTATCTAGTGTCCATCTTAAAAGAGGTTAATGTGAATTCGGATAAATCTCAGCCAATACTTTGATATGACGTGATTTAACAAGCACAAACAATAAAATAAGATAAAAGGATGTTTATCCACCTCCTTTGTGGGAGAGAAAAGCTCACCAATTCTCTATCAAAAAGTTCTTTACAATATAAAGATTACATGAAATTTGCCCTCAATAAGTTCTCTAAGAACAAACCCTAATTTCTACCATTTTCTCAAATCGATTCAAGTGTCCAAAAGATCTTCAATGATTTTACACTCAAGGTGTTTGAATGGTATTTTCAAACTCTATAATCTACCTAAAAATCCTCAACCTTTAGCCTATTGATTTCCTAAAGGTTCCTTATTTTGTTTTCTCGAGATTTGCCTTTTCCACTCTACGAAACCCTAGACATGCCTATTTATAGGATTCGTCCAAACCTTAAAACGTGGCGACCAAGAAATTAAAATAGAAAACTCGCGCATGTGCATCCGTGGCCTTCCTGCACATTGTTAGTAGGCAGCGGCAGGACATCTTACAATCATTCAAGTTGTTCGTCACACAGCCTTTCTACGCATTGCGTAGTAGGCACTACTACAACACTTTTAGAACCAAGATTTTAAGGCATATACAACAGAGGTTCAACCGTGAACCATTCAATTTTACAAGCTACTCCATAAAAGGAAAAAAATAAAGTCTATAAATGAATAAAAATAATTGGCTGGTACAACCTCCAACTTCTTGGTTTGTTAAACGACATTATGAACCATGGGTTTGACAATATATGAACAAGTTGTTCGAAGACCTGGTAGATGATGTTATGTATCCTAATGAAAGTTATAAATTTGTTATCTAATTAAAGACATTCTCATTATCACTGAGTCTCATGTCATTTATTCAGCAGAACAAGGTTCCTTGGTTGCCAGGGTCGTATTTGAGGCAGAGCGAAGAGGGAGACCGCCCTAGACCAAATTTTTATTAGTTATATATATTTTTTTAGGGGTCTATTAAGCTCTAAAGAAAATTCCTTAGTTTTTTGTATCAAGTTTGATGTTTATATATTTTTATTAGTTAGGACCCAAAATGTAGGTTCGCCCTAGACCACCAAAATCTAAAAAATGGCCTTGCTTGGGGTTATGTGTGGTTGAATACTTGAATTGTGTGTTTAATTTCGTGCGGGTATGTTGTGCATGTTTTGAGTTTGTTTGTGTGGACAAGTTTTGTTTTTTGTGCCCTATTATGTCTTGTGATCCCTTTTTTTTTTGAAATAGTCTTGTGATCTCTATTATGTCTTGTGATCCCTATTATTGGTACATTTTGTCCTTTGAATATTTATGAATATAGTGTTTGGCTCTTTTTTTTAAAAATAAAAATTATCCATATAATTATATTTATAAGATAACAAAAAAAATCATTGGTAGGGTTGTTCTGGGGGAAATGCTTAACATAGCTAAAAATAAAATCGCAAGAAGACCACAAAGGCAATTAAGTGTTATACAATTGAAAGTACAATCTCAATTATATCCCACCATGATCATTTTTTCCGGTCAATGCGTGTTTTAAGTGAATCGTCGGTAATTCATGAAGACTTTGCTTAAAAAAGCGTCGCTACAAATAGCATTGTTGATGGTGTTCTTTTACTATCTATTTTTGGCATAAAGAATTTATCCAAATTACTTATATTTTTAATTGCATGGAATATTTTAAATGAACTTTTTCCACATAATTAATTTTCCTTGGTCATCATGAAATGCATTGTACATAATTGGTTACAAGTGATATGTGAAATTGATTTGAAGTTGAGTTGAAATTTTCCTTGGTAGAAATATTGATATTGATGATGAATCATAGAAGTTTCCATGGCTTGCCTCCATCCATATTGAATTTTTTGAGCCTTCCAAACAACATAACAAGTATAAGAATAATCTTACCCTCATCACTCCATTTTCCAACAAATCCAATCCATTTGTTTTCACAATTTGCCTCTCGATGCAATTGTCGTTCACAACTGTATCCTGTAGTAAATCCTACGTTCCCATACGCACTGTTTACCATACACATGCACCCAAAATACACATGCATATGTGTTAATTAAACAAAATTAACAACTTGAGCATACCCACATAAATAAAGAATAATGAAATCATGTTGAAATTAATTGAGTTTAACCAAACTAAAATTTATTAATAAATGTTAGTTTTTTTAAGAGATAAATGTTAGTAGTTAATTGTTAAATTAATTTTTTTTCTCATATTTGAACTCAAGACTTCAAATTCTTTATTCATTAACTACAAGTCTAGAACATCGGTCGTAGACTATTATTGTCCATATACAACTACAGAATCTACCACTTTTCTTCATTTTTTACGTCAAAGGTTCCACCTCATTTTAATTTGTCACTTTTTTTTATAACGAAAAAATTGGCTTTTTTTGGCCACGTCAATTGCTATGGCCATGTGGAATAATGATGTGTTGTATAATGTATTTATAGGATAATAAGTAGTTAATAGAAATACCATGCCATCATGTGACCAAGTAAGAAGCTTCTCATACTGCCACGAGACAGAGTTGTCGATAATGAGGTTTTGATTTGAAGTGCAACAAGTAACATGATAGTCTCAATAAAATACAACATTATTGAGCCTAATCTTTTATTTTTATTTTTAGAATAAATTGGAGTGATAACATTATCTACCTCACTAAAATTTTAATACTTTTTGTCAATAATTTGTTCTTTAGTTCATATAATTATTGCTTCAAAAAAAGAAGTTCATATATTATTGATAAAATGAACATTTAATAAATAGTTATAATATTTAACCTATCAATTTTTTATGTAAAATATTCAACCTATCAATTATGATAATTATCGTGTAAAAAAAACTTATAAATACATGCCCGCCTAGCTTTTATAAATACATGTTATAATATAGAAAAATAAAATTATTGATTAAAATAAATCAAGGGCCTTCGTTAAAATTTCGAAATGTACCTATAATTTGATTATTTTGAGTAAAAGTTAATAAGATATACGTTAATGAATAATGGAATTAACATAAAATCTAACCTGATAACTTCAACAACAATATTCAAAACGGTGAAATTAAGAGGATCTTCCTTCAATTTTTTCCTCTCGGTTATGCACACTAGTATGATGAATATGACTAAATAGGATAGTTGAGAAAATATCAAATTCTCCGTAACTTTTCCCCTTATCTTTTTCATCCTCTTACTTCTTTGTGAGTTTTTCCCATCAATACCTTTCAATGGGAGGAATGAGGTGTAAGGAGGAAGGTACCTGTACACGTGAAGGAACAATATTTATTATTCTTGAAGAAGAATATTTATTAATTCTATACCACATTGTTTTGAAGAAGAATTGTAGATGCTATCACCATGGACCATTTGTTAATTAGTGTTATTCTTGTGACATTTTGTAATTTTGTAGGAGTATTCTTAGCACTTCCTTGATTTTTATTTCTCTTCTTATAATTAGGAATAATAGGAAATTAAAGTAGCAATGATTGGATTATAAAATAGCCAGGGTTGACAAGATTAATAAATAAAATGAGAGAAATCCTAGGAAGGAGTGGTCAAATTAATTATGTAAAATCATTGTAATTAAAAATGGAAATGATTAGGAGAGTGACAACTGATATAAAAAATAGATATCATGGGACTTAATGATAAAACCTAGGCTTGTCAAAAAAAAAAGATAAAACCTAGGAGCTTCTTTAATTTCTTAGGAAATAAGTGAAATCGACATTAGTATTTTAATACTAATAGTATAATAACCGACTGCTACCATGCTGCAATAATGCAATTTTTTATTTTTTTAAAAAAGTTGAAACATGCAGGGTTGTTCATGTAACTTCGTTCAAGTAAAATAGGATTATCATTTTGTGGAAGGTAGGTAGATTTATCACTGTATGCTATACTTGGCTTAATTTTTTATTTTATTTTTATCATATGCCTATATTATGAGTAAAAATAAGATACATATTACAAAATTTGAACACTTTGAAACTGCATCATACATATATTCTCGACAATTTTTTTTTAGCCTTAATGACATATTAAATAATTTTATATTTACTTAAATATTTGTAAAGTTTAATTAATTAATTTTAGAAATAAAAATGTTTGTAGAGTAGCTATGATAATGATAGTGGCTGGGAAGTAAGGACAAAAATGGTAGTTGCAATAGTAATTTGAAATGAAATTAAAAATCTAGTGATAACAAGTTCATCAGAATAATATAATTTATATAACTTTTTTTTTGGAATTTTTTTTATAAAACTCAAAAACTGATTATAAACTAATCGGAAAAAGTATACATCACACTTTTTTTTTAAAAAATATTACTATAGTAGGGTGAAAAAAAGTTTTGCAAGACTCAAATTTAAACCGGTGAAAAAAATTCACAACTTAAACGGTTATGAAACTTAGTTAAAACTCATAAAAAAAGTTTTCCATTCGTTTGAGTCCCACAAAACTCAAAAATTAATCTACACAACTGTTCGAGGGGTGATATTCTCGGTTTAAAAAACACTATGGTTGAGACCATGTATTGTATGTGGGTGCATTTTTTAAAAAAAAAAACAAAGATATCATATACGCGCAACAAATGTTTTTCTATACGTATTAGTTAAGATGTAATATTGTACAAAACGGTTAAAAGATTCAAGTATCTATAATTTTATGTCACAATATGTTGATGTATGTGGATGTATATGATTTAAATCAATAATATGACTAATAATTCTAATAATAATAAGTGGATGGTGAAGATATATAGAGATAAAGTGTGAGAAACTAACATCATAAGCACAAACAATACCAAGATGGCTTGTGATAGAATTGAGATATCCACAATAGTTTCTCCCGTATGTCTTGAATTCACACTTTGAAACAACACACCAATCAATTTTTGATAAAAATTCAACCCCTTCAAACCTTCTGAATCCCAATCCATTGCACAAAACAATGTAACTTGAACCACAATCAACCCAAAAACAGTAGCCACAAGAAAAATAGAGTGTTTCCCCTTAAGCAAGTGTTTGTAACCAACCTCTTCAGAATGCTTCAAAAGATATCCACACTCTTTCTTCTTGTAAAATTTTCCCAATACCCATATACAAAATCTCAAGCATGGAGGGTACAATGTGTTCCCAAGAAGAACTTGTGGAATAAGCATAAGAAGAAGACCTGAATTCTTTCTAAAAACAATCATGTTTTCATTTGTTGGAACAAAACCACAACTTGCAAATGTTGAAACTATAGTAAAAAGAGAAAATGTGAACATTTTTAGACCCTTGTTTTTAAGTATTTGTTAAGCACTAGGAATAATTGCAAGGTAAAGAGACACCCCAATTACACCTATAATGTGAATAATTAGTAAGTAAGCAAAAACTACATAACCCAAATATTTCATAGATAAATACCTCAAATTTTCATTTGTTGTACTCAAAGATTCATGTGATATATTGTGCAAAGATTCATGTGATTTACTATGTAAAGATTCATGTGATTTATTGTGTACCTCATTTGTGACCATTTCAACTTCAAGATGAATTTGATCAACATTGAAAGTGTTTATAGAAGCAAGACGTGCATGTGAAGAAGCAATTTTATCTAAATTAGTTTTGAGCCTTGACCTAATGAAAAAAAGTCCTACCATTGAGGTAAAGACTTCACCACCTATGAACATTAAGATGGTAATGATGATTAATTGAGGGTTAGAATAAATTTGCATTTCTACCGTGGACATGCTTGAAACTGTGGTGGATGAAACGGATGTGAAAAACAAATCTAAATTTTTAGGTGTTTGACCTAAGGGTTTTAGAGCTTTGAGAAATCCAAAACCCAAAATTGAAAGAGATGTGAAATATACAATTTGAACACATAATGGGTTTGTTCTTAGGAGGATGAATCGATAAAAACATGCTGCTAAGAAAAAAATTGATTTGCTTTGACAAGTAAGTCTTTGAAGTGATGTGCTACAAAGATGTTGCAACTTTTTCAAAAAACAATTTAAGATATTCATCTTTGCTTTTTTGTCTTTAATACACAAGTGACTATTTGTGTTGCAATGAATTCTAATGCAAAAGAGGGTATTTAAAGAAAAGTTTCCACACTCCTAACGTTATAATTGATGTGGTTTTCTTAGCCAAATAGTTGATGTGGCTAATATTTTGAATATATAAATACAACAATTTAATATTTTGTGGATTTAATTATTTAATATACATCATTACATGTTAACACTCTTCAAAGTTATATTAATAGAGAGAGACTTCACCAAAAAAAATATTATAAATACAATAATTTAATGTTTTGTGGATTTAATTATTTAATATACATGTTTGGTATGAACTCTAGTAATTAGGCTACTTGAAGAAAAAAAATTATTTAGGATATAATCATTTCTTTTGATAGAATTATTATGGATATAATTCTCCCCGCGTAGAAGCCGTGTCCAATTATTGATTATAATATTTTTTTGAAAGAAATTATTGATTATAATATTAACTAAACACTTAAATAATAAAAACTAATATAGTACATGGTTTTGGCTTTTCCACATGCTGTGACAGGTTTTGACTTTTGAGCACTTGTTTATACTTCGGAGTTGAATAATGGACCTTCAATATACATGTAGTCATGTACTATGATGCAGTACGGATGCATAATGCCTCCATGTTGCACATGGATTGGTGGCACAAAAAGAGAAACGAACCTTCAGTATAGTTATCCTATTAAATATCACTACATTAGCATTCATCTAAGCAAATAATTGATTATTAAATAAGATAAAATGAATTAAAAAATAAAATGAAGATGATTTGACTTTTCAATATAATAAAATAGAATGTAGATGATTTCACTTTTCAATATAATTATTCAATTAAACCTCGACGAATGGCTTAAAACCCCGCTTAAAAGGTGTCAGAAGAATATGAAATGAAGCCCGAGAAACAGGCACGTCACATACATGAAGAGTTATAGATGACACTGCCAAAGCTCGTCTCGATTGGGATATCGAGGTAGCTTTAGCCATCATTGATGTTGGTGTATGAGATTGAACGAGTTTCACTTGATGAATTGTTCGTCCTTGATACCTTGATGGGGCGTGCATGGGGAATTGTTCTAAGAGTAAATATCAAATATAAAATTCATGATGAAGAGAATACCACACAAAAAAGTTAGAGTTTACCCTAGACTAGTTAACAGAGGCATTGTACCAAAAGGGGCTCGTGCTGGCAGAGATTAAATCTTTAAAGTTGGAATATCCAAAATACGCTTCATTGGTTAAAAATATTTCAGAAGATTTAGTTTCTAGGAGTAATATCAAAGATAAAAGTCTTAATAGAGAAAGAATTACAATAGAGTATAAATACTAGATACTAGGAAAGACTAAACTACCCTTAACCCAATTACAACCAAAGGCCATTGCATATTGTCTAACAGATACGGTTGTGAATCGTGTTAACCATGGAACGAGCAGCTAATGTGAGGTGGTAGCAAAAAATAGTGTCATGATCGAGGCAAGTAGAGTTGTTGCGTCGAGCAAGCTGATATGGGATTTAGAAACACCATCTTCGAGCCAACCGACGCAAACCTGATTTAACCAAAGGCTTTTGATATCCAAATACACTTTATTGCTTCTAGACTGGGTGGAAAATTAAAAAAACGAAGAAAAAAAAGGCTGAAACTTAAAAAAAATTAAAAAATAGAGGATCAAAAGTCCGATTAAGCCTAAATAAATATAATCAATTGGATTTCGTTAAAAAAAAATGTGATCTATTAGATTTTTGAAGGAAACAAAATGGATGGATTCAATCACATCCATCAACAATTATATTGTGTAGTGGATGGAATAGATATATTTATAGTTGGGTGGTTTGTAGATTAATGATTAAATTGCCACCCCTAACAATAATGTATTAATTTTTATTTTTTTTTACTACCAATTTCATTGAAAATAATAAAAAATTATTATTTTTTATCTTGATGGTATCCCTGTGAAAGATAGGAAGAAAATACTCCGGAAGCGGAAAATGAGAACATCAATGGAGCATTTTGATCGACAGAAATATGGGATTGTTTGGATTTGTCATAATAACTGTTGTAATTCATCTTAGTAGGAGATAACTTGTTTTGCAAGTTACCTTGTGAGTTGGTTAGTTTGTTGCAATTTGTTAGTAAAATTAGTTAAAGCTTTACATTGTGTATATAAAGAGAACACTAAAAATGCAATTATATAGTATAAATCATCATAGACTACATTAAATAGAGAGAGAAAAAAACTTTCAAATTAAATTTCCACTCTTTCTCTATTTTCTCTTTTCTCTATTTCTCTTTTTTATTGTTCACACTAAACCACACATGTATATATACATACGATCTACAATTCTACATACATGGTCCATGATGTTGGCTTGTGTCACACACCACCTTATATTATCTTCAAAAAATTACCTTATTAAACCAACACATGCAGCTGTTGAAGCTGTTGAGCACAAAACATACTAAATACACATATGCTATTCTATAGATAGTTAGATATGTTAGGACAAGTGCCAGGCTTTGCCTCCATTCATATTGAATTTCTTGAGCCTCCCAAAGAACATGACCAAAATAAGGATAAACTTTCCTTTTGTACTCCACTTACCCGAAAATCCAATCCATAAATCTTTGCACATTGAATCTGGTTTCAATTGCCTTGAACAGCTATATCCTGTTGAGAACCCTACGTTCCCATAAGCACTGCATAGAAATTATCACAATCTTATTCATTAATACCTTTGCATACTAAAGTATAGAAAATTTTGGGCAAATTAGAATTTTCTAATTAACTTTTTTTTTCTGAGAGTACTACAAATTTTTATTCTTCAACTTTTTTGACCTATTTTATTTTTCTTTTCAAATTTCATAAAATGAGAGGTCAATTTAAAATATGAAACATAGGACCAATTTGCAAATTTTAAAAAATTACGGACCATTTCACAATTTTTTTAAAAATTGATAGGACCCTTTTGTAAAATTTAAAAATATAGGGACCAACTTTCAAAATTGGAAAGAGTTATAAGAACCAATTTGAGACTCACAATATATAGTTTTGACAAATTATTCATAAAATCTTTTCATTTTAAAAATTATCTAAATTTATCATTCAAGCAATGTATTTTAAATAGAAGAATGTCAATTTCCCTTTAAAATTACATCACATCAAAAAAAAAATATCATCCAAATAACAAGAGACAAATTTTTTCTCTCGAGAGTAATACGTAGAGAATAAGGTCAACAACACATCATTTAGCATATATTTTTTAACACTTTTTTTATTGTTTAAATTTTGCATGAGTTTCACCAATTTTACATGGGTTCCACATAGTTTGATAGAGCTTATGTAAATTCTAAACGATGCTAAAAAGACTACGTCAAAAAGTATGTGTTAGAGAATGTGTTACTTATAAAATATTCTACCACAAAAGATAATTCTAGAGAGTATAGCTTACCTGATGACTTCTAGTGTGATATTCAAGACGTTGAAGTTAAGGGGATCCTCTTTCAAGCTTTGTCTCTCAGTGATGCAAATGAGAATAATGAAAATAACCAAGTAAGATAGTTGAGAGAATACAAGACACTCCACTAAGCTTTTTTGGTTTCTTTTCACATCAATATTTTTGTGGTCCCTTACAGGTAAAAATGTTGTATATGGTGGGAGATACCTGTTAAATTCGACCCAAAATTCAAACATAGTGACAGGTGTATTACATATTTTATTCTCCATATGATAACAGAATTTTATGTAGATAACGCTATATTATCAAACAATTTTTTTATACAAAGAAGAAATTCCATAGTTCGTGTATTAATTGCTTGCACAACTTTATAACACGTAAATCACATATTAGAATTTCCTTTGTGAGTCGCCAAATCTATACTATGATTATATTCTAGTTCCATCCTCCATGTAAGTGGAAACACAGAATTTATGCAAAGCAAATTTTGTTTCAGGATCATTGAAAAAAATAAATTAGAAATTACATATGCAAGTCATCTGCTTAAATGGTAGCTGTAAAAATATTTGATGTGTTGCAGGTCGAAATGGTAACTTATGAATTGTTACACAAGTTCTCCACTACTCTAGATATAATGTGTTGAGATTTTCGCCACTAAGCAGCTAATTGAAAAAAAAAAAAAAAACATATACTAATAACTATTCAAATTTAATTTTT
>Ga0099826_10000940_pt1 | contig 16124 bp, 5 predicted proteins | sample Mtrugardesep15_FD_76830 | JGI IMG/M metagenome (GOLD analysis project Ga0099826, IMG submission 76830) | Root nodule microbial communities of legume samples collected from California, USA - M. trunc garden sep15 | ecosystem: Host-associated > Plants > Roots > Nodule | place: USA: California... | reverse complement strand
TATTTAATTATATTAAGGTGTTCAATCTTAATTAATTTACACTACAAGACTTATAACAAATAAAATTTTACAACAAATTTCTTTCATGATGTCCTTAAATTTATCACTTACATTCATAAAATTCATTTCATTCCAGAACCCAAAACACCCTGAACGTGAGAACAATAACATCCCCTTCATTCAAATTTCTTCTTCTTTATTCTTCCTTGTTGATCAATTCTTGTTTCTTTTTCATTCTTCTTCCCATTTTGATTGTTCAATTTTGTCGTTCCAAACTGTCGCAGTTTCCAATTATAGTGAGAATTGTCGTTGTTTCAAGAACCGCGTCAGGTATCGTGACTTGATTTTTTTTATTTAAGCAGCCAACCAAATAAAATATGCTAACAGTAACACGCATACACCTGTCTCACTATCAGCCAAAGCCATTAAGTCCAAACAAAAGAACAAAAGCCTCATGACATAACCATTTCAGCAGCAACTGGAAAAAAATGCTAGCAAACTCCCACAACATCACAACGGCAACACCTGTTAGCAGTCCTCAAAGTAAAACGAATGACTTACTCAATTGTTATAATTAACTACCTCACAACCAAAAAAAATCAAGCCACCATACCTGACGCCCCTAGAGTTCATGAAAGCATTAAGACATTCACATATAAAAATTAATTAGATCTCAAAATATACTGAATAAAGACTTAATTAATTTGATCCAAAACAAATAGAGGATTATATTAGAATCATAATCAATTAGGGTTTAGCAGCTCATAGTAACTAAAAACAAATTAAAAAAAAATAACATACTCTAAGAACAAAGGTTGAAGAGACTCATCCTTTAATGCTTTTAGGGATTGTCTTCCCCTTGAACTGACAAGTTCTGAATGAATAATCATGAATGAGAACTCTTGTACTTATAGAAATATTTTCAGTTAGGTTTGAGTTGAAAGATCGGGTTTTTCCCTAAACTTGTGGAGGAAAAAAAAACATTTAGCTGTTTTTCCGTCCTCATACACGCCCCGCGCCACGCTCGCATGCTGAAAACAGTGTTTGCAACACTTTAGCACACCCGAGGCACTTGGCTTATGCTTTCAATGTGATTTTGTTTTTTATTCGTCTTTTAAGTGTTTTCTTCCTCCAAACCTGTCTTGGGACTAGAGACAGAATTTTCCGAACTTGTAATGTCTTTAGAGGTCTCTTGAATCTTACTCCATGTCTTTCCAATTCTTCATGAAGTGTTTTGCTTTGCGGAATTATACTATGATTTTTCAGGAGAATACGTACAAAATACCTAAGGACTGCTTGGTTTAAGGAAGAACTAGAATTACATGACTTATATGAAAACATTACAGGACGTCCCTTAAACCATAAACAACTTATTTGTAACTCCTTTTATTTGGGTCAAATCACTACTAAAATGACCAAAAAATATGATGAAAATAATGTAAGATGACGTTTCTATCATACTCCCTCCGATCCTATTTATAAGAGAAAGTTTAGTCAATAAAAATTAATGTATTTGGTTTAAAATAATCTAGATACATCAACTTTTGTTGACATAACTTTTTCTGATAAATAGGACCGAAAGAAGTATTATAAAAACTTAAGCACCACATGCACTAACATATCACGACTGGACAACAAGGGCTAATATGAGGTGGTCAACAATGCATTTTCATGGTCAAAACAACGCAATTAACCTCTGATACCCTGCACAAAACACATAAGGGAACACCAATTTAATATTCCCACCAGGACACTCCACCAAGGTTCTGTACTACGCATGTACATCTCCGAGTAGTACACCATGACAAGAGATCCAAGGCTACACTCATCAATCTTCCAACTAGGTTAAATATTGCAATATGGAAAATCTCTAAACGAGATCCAAGTTTATTTGACATCAACAATAGTCTTACCAGATACAATAAGTCTCACACCAGCACATGCAAGTGTCCTGATGCTACCACATTAGGCTTAACTTTATAATCAATAATGATCAATAAATCTAGTGACACACACTTTCCCACCATACAAACCAGACTCCAGGTATTACAATAATTAATGTATAGGAAATGCTAACTAGTGTTTAGGAAATTTAATATAGAAATTATGCGTTAGAAATTGGTAAAAAGTAAAATGTTTAACTTTATGAAAGTCAAAAAATTGTTAGTTTTAATAAAAAAAATATTTTTGACATCCTCGTTCTTAAGATATTGGTTAGAAAAACCCTTGATACATATCCTCTTTAAAGAACTACTCCCCAAGCTCATGGTCCCATAGTTACACCCAGCAGAGCACGTACATACGGAATTCCATATGATGTGTCCCGTATTAAAAGGGAGAAATTCCGTATAATGCATGGTAATCTAACTTGGAAGAAATCCAATCCATTTTTCTGAAGTAGGTGTTATGATAAGAGTGGTGATACATGTACCATCCTATGTGGCAATATACCCCATACACCCACATAAAATTTTAACATGTGGCAAGGAAGAGGGAGAGGAGATGAAAGAGAAAGTATAGTTATGAAATGCACTTACTAAAATATCCTTAATGCATGAGATGTACAATAGGGTGTATCAATAAAGGGTGTTCATGTAACATTTTCCTTATTATAATTCACAAGTTATGGGGTGGACTGTGGAGTAGTGTCGGTGATGTTTCAGTACTAGCTAAGTTTTGAAGTAGGTGATAATAATCAATTAATAATACATATGGATGATGCCTACACCATAAGAAAAGTCATTCGATATTAAAGTTGGTAGTTTGGATCAAATGGAATTAATTGTAAAAGATAATGACATCACCTGGCGAGCTCTGCATGCATGCCATAGGATTACGGCGACGGTCTTGTCCTACATTTATCTTAAAATTAATGCCATTTAACTATGAAAATAAGAAGTACTATCTTCATCCTTATTTATATTTATAAGATTATTTTGTTAAAATTACATAAATTAATAAAGTCGATACTTGTATTAAATTTGTTTGTAATTATTATTCTTTTTCAATTTTAATATGCTATTTCAATCTAGTATTTATTAGTTATTGAAGAAAAAAGTGTATAATAAATAAGGTATATAGGTAAAGAAATAATTAATTTAGTTGGAAATAGCAAAAGAACCTTATAAAAAGGGACAAAAAAATATTCTCAAAAGACTTTTATAATTAAAGACGGAGGTAATATTTAATTATTATTTTTATTAAAAATAAGTTATTCATTCATTCAAATTTGTAAATTACATTGAGAACAACATAAATTTCGTGTCGTTACAACCGAAAAGAATGAATTTGTGAAGCATCCATCTTAAAAGTATAAAACAATATAATACCTACAAAAGTGACAAAGTAATGGACATTGCCATTTATTATAACACACAAAGAGGATTTCAACCAGAGACGGATCCATTCACGGTTCATGTGTGGCTAAAGCTACACATTCAACTTTCATTTTTAAAAAAAATTATAAGTAACGAGTATTCACAATAGTCTCTATCTATCTATCTATCTATCTAACTATCTATCTATCTCCTACTTATTCTTCTTCTTCTTAAACCCTAGTCGTTATCACTTTTCTTCTTTTTTATTTACCGAAGAAGGGTGGTTTAAGGTTAATTTTGACCCAATCATCCCTCCAAAATGTTTTTCCTTCACTTTTCGTTATAAGTGATTTTCACATATTTTTCAGTTTTCTTTCGTTTGTTTTTGTTATTTCGTCGTCTTAGCACAACTCTGTTTGTTTTAGTTTTCCGTCTTCGTGCGATGTGTTTTTTATTTTCGTGTTAGTGCGATGTTTATTTGATTCAGGTTGAAAGATTAGCTTCGACCAATTGTAGACTCAATCAATGACTTTGATATTGTCAACGTTGCAGATCCAAAGAAATGAGTATTCCAGAGACTTGATAATAGTCATATGTTATGTGTCGTTTTTTGTTTCTAACATGGATGTTGTGAGTTTGTTCTCAAATTCTTCTTTTTTGTTTTTAACGACTTTGAATTCGAATTATATGGACATCCTCATCAAATGCGAAAGAGAGATTTTTTTAAAAGATTTGTTTTAACATTTAACACCTGCTTATGGGTTTGAGGTTTAAGGATCAAACGGGGTTGAACCGTTTTTAATTAAATATATTTATCATTTTTATACAAATAAAAAATAAATATGTATTTATCATTTTTATACAAATAAAAAATAAAAAATAATATAATATTCATATTTTACTCTACTAGAAATTAAGCTCATTCACCAATTTCTAAAAACGATACAATACAATATTCTTTTTTATTTATGAATTAATAATTATTATTGTTTTTTAACAAGTAATTGTTGCCAAAAAGAATATACAATCAAAAAAATTTAATCAATATAAAAATTTAGGGGTCATTCTCACATTCTTATACAAAATTGTAATTCTTACTTGATATGACACATATATTCACCAATCATTCAAATTATGTTCAAATATAAATCATATTCATTAATCGTGTGTTTAAATATATATATATATATATATATATATATATATATATACACACTTCAATACTTGATAATCATGATTATTGACGTTTAAAATTATAGTTTATTATGTTCAAATTGTGCTCATGGATTAATTAGAGTTGCAACATCTTATTAAATTCATTAATCATCTTCTCAATTTTGTTAACAAAATCTTATTAAATTCTATTGTTCTGTTTGATCGAAGATTTGGTGGCTTTAGACTTGTATCGTGATTGTGTCTCAAAAATTCGAAAGGGTATGGTTCTGTTAACCCGAAAGGGTCTGGTTACTAACGTATTGGACTCGTCCCTCGATCTTAGTTCTTATGCGTCCATTTGAAATTAGTTGTGCTTGGCTGTCTGGCGTCTTCGACTCTGATGTTTTCAGATCTGTTGAGATTTGCAGGTTTCAAGTCGTCTTGTTGGGCTACACGCTGATACTTCATGCTCGAAAGAGTTTTATGCTTGCTACTTTGTTCATGGAGTTGTCGGCACTTGGATTTTGGTACCGTGTTGGCGGTCGATCCATTCGCTAAAATTAAATCTTAATCATTTTCTGCAAATGTTCACTTTTCATATTTTTTTTGTAATTTGGTTTCGCCTCTGTATGTGGGTTTACTGGGTTGCGTCGAGGTTAGTGAATTTTTGTTAGATAGATTAGGACTATCGGTAGGTTTGATTTACAACGTTGTATTCCTGTTTAGGTTGTACCTGGATCAGGTTTTGGGTCCCCGATCTTTGTATCACTTTTTTTTATTTAATATAATTTTATGTTGACTAAAAAAAATTTGTTGTTGAAATAAATTAATGTTAAATTTGTGCATGAAATATCATCAATTATCTACTTTTTACTTTGAATCCAACATTCTCGTTCTCTTTGTCATCTTCAACTCATAGTCATCATCTTATCTTCCCCTGTCATGGAGGAAACAAGAAATGATAATAAGAATTATCTCTTCTTTTTAATGAGTGTCACATTTGTTTATTTTACAAATATTAAAATAGTTTTAACCATTAAGCTAGTCTTTTAATAACTTTTAATTCTTGTACACTTTCTCACACTTAACAATTTTAAACTAACCACTAATTATATTTTGGCAAATATTTACCTCTCAAAATATATTTTTGGGTTAAATGATGTTTTACCCCTATCATTTAAACGGATTTTGGTCTATCCCATTAAAAAAAATTGGGATTTCGACTTTATAATTTGAAAATGGTTGTTTGATTTTCGACCTTTATGACATCAAATTTCAAATTTTAAAGTGCTTTCGACCATGTAATTTAAATGAATTTTGGTTTACCTCATGCCATCATGGGCGGACCTGACGAAGGCATGGTGTGATAAGTTAAGTGTCACACCAACCCAGGTCCAATTTTTTTTTATCGGTTCAGTGTATAATTTTTACTCATATATTAATACTCTTTTTATGTTTATGCATGTGTCTATATTTTTACTCATATTAATAATATGACCTATTTTTTTATTTATTTATACATGTGTCTAGATTTTTTTATATTTTCTTTTGACAAAAATAAACAATATTCATTCATTCAAATTGGTAGAGTACATCGATACAATACAAATCCAAATTCGCTAAAAACAAAAAGGATGAATCTGTGAACAAACTCACAACATCCATGTTAATAGCATAAAACGACAGAGTCCATATACCTACAAATATGACTATATTCAACATCCATGTTTCCGGATCTGTAACGTTGACGACTTCAAAGTCATTGTCACTGATCTTTCAACCAGAATCAAATAAACACATCACTAAGACGAGAAATCAAAAACACACCGCACAAAGACGGGAAATCAAAACAAAGAGTCACGACGAAATCACAAAACAAACGAAAGAAAACATAAAATATGGTGAAATCACTTATTCAATTAGGATAGAAGGAAAAAACATGTGTCGAGATTTTAACTTATATATTAATGCGGGGACTGATTTAGTTTAATTTATACACATGTCTAAATTTTTAGTCATATTTAATACGAAAATAATTTTTGTACAATTTGTATATATGTCTATATTTTTATTCATATATCAATACAGAGATCTATTTTTTATTTTTTTTTATAATTTCTATGCAATAGCGACTTGCTTCCAAAAAAGAGCACATTGTGCTCACCCTTCCGTATGCACGGGTATCCTGCTAGAGTATTTAATTCATCTCTTGTAACCTATATAGAAAGAGATGTTCTTAGAACAATTAGTAATGATATAATTTTAGTTCATTTTCAACAAATGAAAAATAAATTATTTTCTTTGTAATTTTTGTTGCTACAACTATTTTTAATATAACTCCTTATTAAATTTATTATTATTTAATTATTTGACAAAAAAAATTTGTCACGCTGATATTGTGAGTCCAGATCCACCCATACATGCTATATCATTTATTTTGTACGGTCAAAGATCACAAAGTTCAAAATCAAGAAATCTCCAAATCACAAGTTGAAATCCAATTTTTTATTTACAAAAGAGTAAAATCAAAACTCGTTCTAATCGGTAAATACCATTTAACTATATACATTTTATAATTTTTATTTCTCAAAATATATCACTAAAGTTCATTAAAATTTCAGCAATGCTATGTAGCACGATAGCTCAAACGAATCGAACAAATGTATTAAACCACATGCTTCATTACCTTTCTTTAAATTTTGTTTGCTTTGACTTGTTATGCTCACATGACAGTCTAATGTATTCTTATCATTATCAATTGGATATGAATGATAATAATTATACTCTATTTTCAAGTAGGTGATAATAATTAATTGATCATAGGATATGGATGATGCCTACACCATAAGAAAAGTCATTCGATGTTAAAATTGGTGGTTTGGATCAAATGGAATTGTAGAAAGATAACGACTTCATCTAGCGAGCTCTGCATCTGCATGCATGCAAGTAGAATTAAGGCCAAACTCTTGTCCTACGCATACGCATTTTTCATAAAATTAATGTCAGTTATCCTTTTTGAAGTATATGAAAATTAGAATTATTTTAAAAAAATTACAAAAAATAAGGTATTCTTTCATTTAAATTGATGTATTACATTAAAAACAACACAAATTTTGTGTTGCTAAAACAAAAAAGAATAAATCTAAAAAAGAATTACGTTAATAGCATAAACCGATGTAATAACTACAAAAGTGATAACAGACAAATGATAAAAATACTCATGTCTTTAAGTTCATAGCGTTGATATTCAAGTCATCATTAATTAGACCTATATTTCTCCCAAAAAAAATATTACTTGACCATCGACATTATGAATTTACAAAGAAATATAAGTCTAATTTTATATACTCACACTACACCAAATAGATTTCGCAAATTAATAGACCTATATTTCTTAAAGAAATATTGATTGACAACTTAAAAATAATCATAAATCTAGAAAGAAAAAATATTATTAGCACGAAAATAAAAATAATAAAAAGAAAAATTAAAGCATAATTTAAATAAAAAAGAGAAAATTATCATAAAAATTGTTAAAAAAAATATACAAATATTATTTCTCAATAAAAATATCTCAATTTTTGCTGCCGTCTATTCAAAGAAAACACCACCTGGCTCCGAGTGTTTTGATGTTTACTGAGTAGTAGTAGCTCATGGTTGAGACTATTCTAAAATTGGCACGCAAATACTCTATTAGCACATTAATTCTAAATTCTAGACACACCAATCAAAATTTTATAGGTCATGTTAACCAGTGTCCTTAGAGCAATGATTAAAGAATTTAAAAAAAAAAATTAAATTAAAAATATCACTTTTAAACTTTTGAAAAGTTGAATAGACACGTTTCAATGCAAAATTATTATATTTACTTAAATTTTATTATGGCCAACAACCATTTCATTTTCTCCAACTATCCAACATTAAACGTTGCTATATATGTTGTCAGTCTTGAATGCCATTTTTGAAAAACATTGCTTTATTTCTAGCTAGCCAAATTACCTGGGTAGGGTTCACCTAAACCATACAACTACCAGTACCACCATTCATTCATCCTGCCTACCAACACCTATTCAAATAACTTCACCAAAATGATAGTACTTAGTAAAAAAATAGTGGATGAGTTCATAGATTATACTTATAAGTTAGCATATAGTAGTTGATAGTAGATATGCTAATTGACTGAAATTGTTAACGTTCAATAACACTAATGGTTGAAATAACTTATAAATATGAAATTACATAACAAAAAGTATATTTAATTAAAAAAAATGTAATTAAAATTGCAGAGGTTAAATTAAGATAAAATATATAGACTGAAAATGATTTAAACCAATAAGACTAAAATGGTTGAATATTGGAGAGGGTGTTCTACACTTACACATTAAAAAAGAAGCTAATCCACTTGAAATTGGAATTTTGTAGCATGTTTTTTTTGCTGAAGTTAGTTCCACAAAGGAAATTATCATGAACGTTACTTATCTAAGGTGGCAGTTATTTATATTCATTTTGTCGATAAATAATTGCTCTCACAAATGTCGGATAAGTGATTTCTGACGTCTACTCCTTAACCGAAAACAAATTCATGCTTTTCAGAATATTAAGTATTTATTTCATCATCTTTACATTCTTTTAACTTTCTATAAATTTTTTTACTATTTGAACAATTTAGTTCCTGTCGAAATTTCAATTCATGTAGTTTCTTTCATTTATGTTAACTTACAGATTTACTTTCAAAGTATATTACTCTTGTCCAATTTTTTTTTTCAAAGTCTATTACTTTATGCAATTTTATTCAAATCAAAGCACTTTAAAATTTTAGCATTACAAATTCATGCAATTTTACCTTTAAGCTTCTTTAACTTCAATCTCCCTTTTACATTTAAGTTTTTCAATTCAAGTTAATTTTCAATCATTTCTTTCCAACCAATTTCATCCTTAAAAACATAAATTGTTTCGGAGACGTTTTCAAAATTGTCATACACATGTGAGTCTACCTATTAATTTCTTTGGAAGTTTGGAACCCCACAGGCACGGTGATTTAAGATTTATTTGTGTTTCAGATTTGGTTAACTTTTCTTAGACCAAAAATCACAATAAACATATCGGTATTTCCAATTGAACTAAATTATAGTATTTTCTATAGTTATTAATTATTATAAGTTTGCATGTCCTTTTTTTTTCTCAAGTTCGCATGTCCGTAAGTAGTATATTATTATATAATATGGCATTGATGAGTCGGGATTTAGTGTCACGGCAAGTCAATAAGCTACAAATATGGTTCCAAGAACTTAATAGAATAAACTCTTTAAGTTTTACTCAAAATCAAATTCGTCCATTTACTTCATAAAATGTGATATAATTTATAGAGCTCTTGATCTAATAAACTCAAAATAGCACTTAATTATTTATTTATTTTTAAAAAAAAGACTACTAGAGGCATAATATTTTCTACTTAAAATCAAATCCTAAGTGAAAAAAAAACAAATAAATAGCATAATGATTAGTCTTACCATTATTATTTTTCTGACAAGAAAGTACTCTTAACATGCTAGAGAAATTATTTTTAATGACAAATGTTTTAATTAGTCGTTAGATTAGTTTTTCTCCTTTGTTTAAGTTTGAACGTAGATCTTAAACTCTTCATCTATAAGCTAAATTTCTTAAATCAGTTGACTTATCTAATCCCAACATGCCAAGAGGTTGAATAGATGAGTTGCTCCAAGTAAATGGCATAAACCAAATAAAACCCGCGGTAAGAATTTAAGATGACAATCCTTGCTTCTCTCAAATTATTTAAGTACACCAAAGCATGACTAGTTTCTTTCCATTCCTTCATTGTTGTAAGCTTTCCATTGGAGAGTTTATTCTTTCGGCCAATTAAAACCCAAACTGTTGAAGAAATAAAAATAAGCATGAAATGCCATCGTGAATCATTCCTCCATTCCATTTGATAAATCATATAAGGAGAATTTAAAGGCCAAAATAATTCAAGAGGCACACCGACTTATCTTAAAGTCAAGAAACGTTTGCTTCATGGTTTATAAATTCAATTGAATTGGACCACATTAATGGTTTACTTCAATTTTACAAACCATTTCAGTCAAAATTAGTTAATTTCTGAAATCAGTTTCAATTTGGTTTCAAACCAATTTATAGTTTCGAATTTGTTTAGTTCAACTCAACTGGTTTTCAACCGGATTATTTTTTGAAACGGTTCCTAAACCGGTTTTCAATCTATTTTTTTTAATAATGTTTCTCATTGATTTTTATCTTGAGTGATTATTTAAAAAAATATGGTTTTATTCCCAATGATTTTTAGAAATGTTTACACCTAATAATAATTACACGGTTAATCGAATTCGGTAAATAGACGATTAAGCAATTAGGCGAGAAGGTCCCTCAACCAAGTGAAAGAAAGGCAATGGTAGAATAGGCGAACGAGGGAGATGATTCTATCTCGATGCCACTAACTCAGAATGTGGGTCGTCAAAGACTCAAAACTGAGTCAAAGACATGGTAAGACAGAACAATGATGCTTTACCTATGATCCTTGCTCTCAACACAACTAACCTGTAACTATTCCAATGAATGAGGGGAAGGACACAATCTAAAGTGGAGATGCGCATAAAAAGACTTGAGAAGAACATCGGTGGTTGGATCTTCATAGAAAACTTGTTTCCGTTCGAGTGCAAATTCTTACAATTGTGTATACTCGCATTTCAAATCCTCCTTCATTTTTTTCCCTTGTAATTTGTAATACATAATTACATATAGAAATATGATCAAATATTTCGTGAGAATCTAATGTTATAACTATTGTTGATGTGTTTCTCAATCCACCTGAAGTCTAAAGATGAATTAGCTATTGTGTAGCAAGTGTGAGTTACAAGTCCTACATTGATTAGAAAATTAGAGGTTGAACACTTTATAAGTGGGGGAACTCGTAAACTTATTGTCTTAAAGTTTTGGGTTTAAGAGTGGCGTCAACTCACTTGTGTGGTTGCTTTAAGTCCAATGTGAATAATCTTCGGACTCTGGTCATGATCCAATAGAGAACCAGACTCTAACTACGACCGTTGGATCTTGAGGGGGATCACCCACATTTTTTTTAACGGCAAATTTTATTTAAGAACCAGATCCATGCTCAAGACGAACAGAAACCGGTAAAATAGATAATACAAACTATAGACACCATATATAGGCGAAACACCCGAAAATAAACACCATAAAAAACACCTCTTAGGACAACACCCACCGTATATAGGTGGATTGCCCACATTGAATTCAACTCCACTTTTTAAATAATGTGAGACTTCTACTCACACTTACTATACAATATTAGCATCTTGAAATTGATTTATTCAAAATCAGAAAGAGAAGTGAGGTTCTCACCTTGTGATTCTATCGGTTAATTGTGAATGAAACCACTCGTAAAATGGATTCCTATTTTGATTTGTCTCCTATCTTAGAGCTCTTCTACTTGTTCAACTTTTGAGAGTCATCGAGTTCGTTGCAAATGTTGGATTTAAAGGAAATAAATCATAACTTTAAAAGTTGAGCAATGTTATATCTCTAGAAAAATAACATCAAGAATTCTTCAAGAATAAAGAGCAGTCAATCACAATGCACTATTTACCACAATTCAAGGAGGTGTGACTGAAAAATAGGAAGTGAATAAATAAATCATGCAATTAAAACTTGTCAACTGTGTCTTGAAAAATTCTTAATGCTATTTTTCTAGAAAAATAGCATTTTCCTTAAAAGTTATGATAATCAATCCCTGTAACATTTAAAAATTTCGTATAAATCAAAATGATTTATATCATAATCATTAAATAAAAAATGATTTTCATTTTTTTTGTTAAAAAAATAAAACATGTTTTTTGTGAAACAATTTAAATATGATATGTTCTTCTCGTAAGGTTTGGTTAATTGAATTGTATAAAATAATTCATGAAATTTGATTTTGCTGGAATTTAACAATTATTCATATATCATAAATACAAATCATAGCATATTTATATTGAAATAGATCAAAAGATTTTGTTTAAAAAGATCAGCTTCAAAAAACACATAAGCTTCAAATAATCAAAAACTTGGAGATGGTGGCCAACTTCAAGTTCGTAAAAATGTCGCTTGTATCAACGAACGTGGCCAAATCTATGTGACTTATACGATGTCGTTTTATTCCCTTCCTAGCCACTTGAAAGTTAACTTATGTACTCCTATATCGTTTACTCACTACTTTTTTTTCCTTTATGGTGGTCGGGGTTTGAACCCCGTTCACTCACTACTTATAAAGAAAGGGGAAAGAAACTTTAATTGCATATCAAGGGAGTTTTAACATCATTGCAACTGAATCATCAAATGAAAAACCATTTTAACTTTACATGACGTTTTTTGAGAAGAAAAAACGATACAAAGGTGTGACACTTGAGTTTTGTTTTTTAGATTAAGGAGAAAAAAGCGAACAAAATGTCAAGGTGGAGTCTAATTCCACCCATTTATAAAGAAAAAACTGGGTATCCTCCACTAGCACAACTGCAGAGAGCCAAAGACTAATCTCTCAAGTCTTGTGACACCTAAATCGGTTGTAAACTCTTGCTAAGATTTTTAACGATGTTGCATGCCTAAGTTGGATTTGAATCTAAGATATTGATTAAGTTAATATAGACCAGTATCATCTCATGTAAACGCTTTGAGTGAAAGTTTTGTTTTTTAGATGAAGGAGAAAACGACATACCTTAATACCCGAATCATTCCTCTCCTTAACTGAAATGATCCACCACCGCTCATTTAGAATTAGACCGGAAAATAATATTGCGTTCAAGGGTGGTTTGTGGGAAAACCTATCCGAATAGCTTAATGAAGAGGGCAAGGAATCCACTAGATTGGATTCGAGGTAGATTAAGAGTTTAAAAGGAGAGTAATTGTGGAAAAAGACACGTCTTTCATTCAACCTAAACAAAAAACACTCGACCTCATACGCGATATCTTAGACGGCTTGGACAAGGGCGAAGTGTGTTATAATGGGGTAGCTTTAGTTACCCAAAAAATATTTATTTTATTAGAATATGTTAGTATATTTACTGATTAGCTACCTCAATAATATGTATTTAGCTATCATAAATGAGCCTATATATGTTGAAAACCAGCAGAAATAAAATGTTAATAGATATTTACGTGTTTCATAGATGTATTTCATCTTAATTTGACACTTTTAATATCTTAAGCAACTACCAAGAGGGCTTTATAAGCCATACAGGTAGGTGACCCCCAGCCCTTGAGGACAAGCCAATTAAAAAAGACTACTAGTTAATGCCAATATTATAAGCCAACATTGGATAGAAATGTGAGACTAAAATAGCTTATACATAAGGTGTTGTGAAATTCCAAGTGGTTTAGACTATGAACTTTCAAACTTAGTCCACAAAAACTTAATATACATAACATTCCTCCAATTGGGGTATATTATAAATATTCCAACAAATTTCATAAATAAATAATGAATTACTATTCAAAGAAATTATATGAACGTGCTACGTCTATGCCATTGTCTCAACTCCGACGATTGATATCATAAATTAAAATTTAAGTTCCCTTTTTTATTGCTGAAACTAAACATGACAAATTAATAATGAAACTCTTAGACAATGGCATTGAAACCTTCACTTGCCCCTTCTCTTTCTCCATAGATTGTTCATTTCATCTTTTTTTTGTTGGGAATCTCCATTGATGCTTTGGATATCACCTCAAAGGCTCTTGCCATGCACAACTTGAACTTTTCTTCATCAATTAAGTCTTTCTGTGTTTTCAAAGTAATTCTTAATATTCTTGCATAGCTCATAACTGCAATATCTATACTCTGCAACCACAAAGGATAGCATGTTATGGTAAAACATCTATATATTCGTATCTCAATAACAATCACTAATTACATGCAGACAAAGCTAAATTGCACTTTATTATTGAAAAATAAAATGGAACTTCAAAATTACTAACAATTGGCATGTGTATATAGTTTTGCATTATCTTCATTTAGTCCATCCTAACCAATGTGGGAATTGTTATCCCTTAATTACCCTTGTATTCCTAACAAATGGTTTTCTTTTGACTAACCTAACAAATTATTATCAAAATAAAATATTTTACATTGTAAGCAACCACGAGTCCGCGACCATTCATATGTGAATTTAGAAGTTGTTATGGTTAAAGTCAAACAATTTCAATGATCTCACAATCATGACTAATAGACATTGTAAAAAATATTTAAACTAATGGTAATAAAATTAAATCTATAATCTTAATAGTAAAATTAAGGCCTTTTGAGTACACCTTGTACTTAAGAGGATTCACCGCCGTTGTTTATATAATCCATTTTTTATTCTTCAAAAAATAATAAAATTAAGGTATGATAATAAGTCTCTTTACAACATTTGTTAAGAAACTAAAAAAAGTTGTGTTTTCTGAAAGGTTAAATATGTTTTTAGTCCTTACATTTTGCGCCCCTTTGAAAAATAGTTCATATATTTCATTAAATGTTTTTAAAATTCTCACATTTTATCTTCGTTATCAAAATTATTCCCTGCTGTTAATTCTCTAACTGAATGTTGATGTGACAGTTAGTGGGTCCCAATTATTTTAGGGTTAAATATATTTTTGGTCCCTACATTTTGCGTCACTTTGAAAAATAGTCCTTATTATTTTAGGGATTTTAAAAACATTTATTGAAATGTAAGGACTATTTTTCAAAATCACGCAAAATTTAGGGACCAAAAACATATACAACCTTAAAATAATTGGGACCCACTAATTGCCACATCAACATTCCGTTAGAGAATTAACAACAGAGATTAATTTTGATAACGGAAATGAAATGTGAGGATTTAAAAATATTTAATGAAATGTTGGAACTATTCTTCAAATGGATGCAAAATGTAAGGACTAAAAACATATTTAACCTTTTTTTAAAGAAAAATAAGTTTTAGGTTGAAATGAGCATTTCTTTAACTTTTAAAAATCAACTACGCAAGTTCCAAAACACATATTGCATCTGTCTCATAATTAGTGTCATTTTTAGATTTCTTTTCTTTGTCTCAAAATAATTTTATCTTTGGAATATCAATGCAACATTGTTTTCATTAACATACTCTCTCTGTCTCTAAATAGTGTTGATTGTGTTGATTAATTGTGTTGATTTCAATGGTAAAATTAATATCATTTACTAAAATACACTTATTAATTGTAGTTAGTGGAATAATTAAGTTGGATGAAATTTACTAAATAAGGCTATAATAATGGAAAAAAATAATAAATGTTGCATTGATATTCTAAAGTGACAATTATTTTGAAAAGAATAAAAAATGGTAAAGTGACAATTATTTTGAGACAAAGGGAGTACTTTTATTTATTGAATTTCAATCCACTTAATTACTTTACTAATTGCAATTAATAAGGTGTTTTTAGTAAATGTAAATTCTCCGTCCAAAATTATAGGTCGTTTTGACCCTTTCGCTCAAATTGAGAAAGGAGATTAATTTTGTATGAAAAAGATAAATTTTGAGTTATTTTACAAAATTATTCTTCATTAATGTTATGAGAAAGATAAATTAAATAATTAAAAAGATATAATAATAAATAGTTAAGGGCTCC
>Ga0099826_10000937_pt1 | contig 16128 bp, 5 predicted proteins | sample Mtrugardesep15_FD_76830 | JGI IMG/M metagenome (GOLD analysis project Ga0099826, IMG submission 76830) | Root nodule microbial communities of legume samples collected from California, USA - M. trunc garden sep15 | ecosystem: Host-associated > Plants > Roots > Nodule | place: USA: California... | reverse complement strand
GGAGAAATTCCTAAAAAGAAGACCTTGGTTTGAGCTGGATTTACATTGATGTTAACCCATCTAGCCCAAGTTGTCAAACCTTTGTAGAATGCAATGAAACGGTTCATGTCTTTGTACACCTTGCCACCCTCTTGAATATAATCCCATCTGCATTCAAATGTCAAAAAAACAACAACTAATTAATCAATATTACTAATCACCTCATTAATAACAGAATTGACTATGATCATGATGTTAAATATAGATCCTACGGTTGTGCATTTCCAGTGTGGGTCCACCAATGCCATGTGTTGAAAACCAGTACATCCATCCCTCTCCATGCATTACCACTCTTTATTGAGTCCAACTTTAGAACACGCCCAACGTTCTCACGGTCAATATCTACCAAGTATGGTGTGCGGAATAGAAATAATTGGAGACCATAATCCTGAAAATAATTCAAATAATAATTAGTTTTCATTCTCTACATTGTTGACACTGGCACACCACAAATCACAATCAATAGTGTTTGTCGTTTTAGAAATGATTATGATAAAAGTCAAACTTTTATAATCATCTTATTAAGTGGAGTTGACTACATGAATTTGTCGGCTACATATAATAGTTACACATAATTTTAATTTAATTTCCTATTTTAATATCTTTCTTTAAGTCATCTGCCTACCAAAGTAACTATACTACTTGAGAAAATTTCCTCGCTCAACTCCTTTCAGTGATGTCTATTTTTTGCCTCTGGTTTCAATGAAAATGAAAAGTGTCATGGAATAAATTACCAGAAAAAAGGAAAATTCTTTCTTTTATCACAATGATGTGGCCCAATATTTTGTGACAGTTTTGTAATTTACTGACTTTATGTAGGAAAAGTCATGAAAGCATAGGAGTGCATCTGAATTAGGCCACCAGTGTCATGTGGTCCATTTTGAAGGGATTAACTTTTTTGGTACAAACATTGAAAAACAGCAAATGCAAGAGGTTAAAGAAGAAATTACTAATTTTATGTAGTATTAATATTATTTTCAAAAAGGAATGTCGTCAAGCCTAGAATGAATATATATAGTATACACTACTGTTAATGCTACAATTTAATTTATATGGCCCACTTCAAATTCTATTTTTTGTTCTATTGAGCTCAAGGAACACATTTTTTGCTACTCCAATTTTTTTATGTGAATAGCTTGATTGATGCTTATGTCAAGGGAAAACATAATAAAGCAAGTATTCAATCAGATATTTCTTGAAGTTAGAAAAACTAAATAGTGTATCAAAATCAAATTATTGATCATTACAGTTTAAAAAGGGGACGTGCAAAGAAGAAAAGGTTGGCTGAGTAACGTTGTGTTCATAATTTACTAGTTACTACTAATGATGATTGTTGGAGTGCTAGAAAAACTTGGATGCCAAAACACTAATTATTGCTAATTAAGAAATTTGTTAGTAAAGTTTCTATATAAAGTGAAAAGGTATTGACAATTTGGATCATGAATATAATTTTATTGGAGCATTTCCTATGCAAAGAAAAAGGCACTATATATTAAGATCAATAGTTTTTTTTGTTGTGAAACCGGAATAGAGCTTAATAGCTTGAGGTGACATATAAATGACGAAACTCTCGTTCAAGACTTCTTTTTTTTTTTTTTAGGTAATTCTCGTTCAAGACTTGAACTACTGGTTTGTATTTACACTATGTATTATTCTTTTCCAGTAACATATTATTTATTTATTACATTTTAATTATCTATAATCAATCTACTAATTATAATTAATAAGGCTATTCAGAAAATCCCTCAAAAAACAAAGAGTGTTAAGTAAATGACACATATTTATAATTTAAATCAATACTATTAATCATTTTTTCAATTCAAATTTCACTTTTAGTACATTCTCAATACAAACTTAAATAGAACACCAAATATAAGACGGATACAGCATATGCATCTATTCCATAGTCTTGAGAAACACGTGTTTTCTTTTTCGGTCTAGCTGGATAAAGAAATTGAAATATTTATTAAAAATTACAGTGAAATTAAACTTTTAAAATATTTTATTAAAAAGTGGAGTATGTCGAATATTTGTATAAAAAAAATTTAAAATTTATATACTTTGATAAAAGTTTGAAGAATACTAACAAGCATCTATTAAATAATCAAAACAACCAAAAAAAGATTAAATATGCTAACTTTTAGGCTTGTTTTATTTACTCAAAAAAAAAAGGATTGTTTTATTTTTCTCATTTTTGATCAGGAAAAGACATAATGACTACGTTCCAAATAAGAAGGAAAGTACAATCATATGAAAATGATATATTATTTATATTTCCCCCAATAAATGTTTTTTTTTAAATTTTTTTTTGTAAGAGGAAAATATATTATTTATATTGTTTTACCATGGCATTTTTTTTTTTATCAAAAAACTATTACCATGACAATGGTAAATGATAGTAATAACCATGAAAGATTCACATTTATTATTCTTTAAAAATGTCCCCGGCAAAAGGAAAAGCCTCCACCAAACCCGTTTCATACTTAATTGCTCACGCTCCATTGTTTCACACCAACATGGAAAATAATAAAAACAAATAATAATTTGAGCACAAAATTCGCCGCTAGTTCCTACAAAATGGATCATGGATTTGAAGAAAAACAAAACATGAGTATTCACACAAGGCAATTACTCAAAAAAGTTAGCACCAATTTAGGTGAAAGACAAAAAGGCAAAGAGAAAAAAAAAACACACACACACATCACTTGCATGGACACAATTACACACCAAAACATAACCAACATAATTTCACTACCATTAAGTTCAAAAGTATCAATAAATAGAAATTAAAGAGAAAAACATAGAAATTCAAATACTAACCTGAAATGTTATTGTGGAGATAGCACTTTGCTTTGAGAAGGAATACCTTGTTTTTGGCACCCAAGAATGAATCATACATGCTAGTGAATTGAACTGATTTAAGCTCAAAGAATCACCAACAAACATAATCTTTTTTCCCCTATACTTTGCTAGAAAATCCAATGCATTGAACCTAAAAAAATACCAAACACATTTTCACTTTAGTCACAACTCAGGACATAAAAGCGAGACTTCTAACTTACATTTATCACACTTAAAACTATTATATATAAAAATTAGTTATGCAATATAACTAGGTAGTATAATGTTTGGTATCAGAATTAATCCATCAGAATCACGGTGACCTACTCCGGCTCACCTTAATTCTGGTGAATTCGTCTTGATACCAAACGTACACTAAATCTAACGGAACTACAATAGAAATGAAGAAGTGACTATACCTTGGTATAGAACAAGTGAAAGGTTGCCATCTATATTTCTGATACTGAGTATCAGGTCTGCCATACTTTTGACAATTGAATTGTGGATCTATGAAGGGACAAGAAGAAGGATCATAGAGAGGATATGAAGGGTCATAGACCCATTTGCCACGAAACCAGTTACATCTTCCAGCGAGTTTTCTCTCATTACTAGTACTGGAAATGGTGGTTGTGTTGGAGTTAAATTCATAAGCTTTTGTTTGGTGTGAAAAAAACAGAAGAAATAAAAACAGAGTCGGTAACAGAAAACCCATTTTCTTGGGTTTTGATCCGAACTCTTCACAGGTCTCTGTTGGAAGAAAAGGACCTAGAGTGCAGAAAAAGTTGTCTGAAACAAATCTTTTTATAATGTTTTGTTTTAGCGTGTCTGTGACTAAGAAAGAGTGAGAGAAAGTGAAAATAGGGCTCCTTCTTTATTTTTCACTTTTTTTAATTTTTTATGATTTATTATTATGCTTGCAGTCAGAAACATGGAAACTTTGTATATGGTATTTCTTTTAACCAGTGGCATGTGGGATCTCATCTTGATCCTTTGCATTAATTCAAAACAAAATTCTTGAGATTAATATTATTTTGACTCAAATCATGTCACATGTCCGAATTCAGATTTCTGTATAAAATTAAGTCTTTTGGACATTTCTGTCTCACTGACTTCAGAAAAGATCAATTCCATCGATCAAATAATTAAGGTTAATTTTTTTATAAAAAAAAAAAAACATTTAAGATGTGGTATCCCTTTTTCATGGTTAGCAAAGTATTCACCAAAATTACTGGAAAAAAAAAATTATTCTTCAGAGATAGTATTTTAAAATGAAAAATGATATTTGTACAACTATATTTTTATGACAATTTTCTCTTAAATACTCATGTTATGTTTTTATTTTTTCTCTTTATTATTTTGATTTTTGTATCAATATATATTTTTCTTTATAAACCCACAAGTTGTCACACAAATTATCGTTCAAATAACACAAATATTAGGATTTAGATCATCTTTTTCCCCTCGTTCTCTCATTCTCCCTCTTTTACCAAGTTCTAATTATCTCTCTAAATTTTAGCAAGAAGATCAAGAGAGACCAGAGAATGGGGGAGAAGGAGAGAACAAGGAGAAGGAAATGATTCAAGTACAAAATATCACGTGTACATAGAAAAATGATTTGTAGACACACAAATACGTCTCAATATCCTAGTCTATTGAATGTAGCGAAGTGTGAGTTCTCCCATCTTGGATGCATGAAACTCATTTGTGGCGGATTTATAACAACTCTTGAGTTAGAGAAAGTCTTGCTTGGGAACAAACCCAAATGCAAAAAGTTTGGACACACTCACGTAAATGTTTATTTTTTTAAAGATAAATTGATTTGATAATATTGAATTATGTGACTAATTTATTTACCATTTAATTTTCTTCATTGTTGTGTGTGCCTAAACAATTTTATTTATGTTTGTGTCAATGTAAGACTTTCTCCTTGAGTTAATTCCTATGTTCCGTGGGGTGTTTGATCCGCCATGATATTGGTGATTGAAGTGTATCATGGCGGAAATTTGGGCAACTCATGGAGGTGTTCAACTTATTGTTAGAAGAGGTTTTATGAAAGTTTGATTGAATCTAATTTTATTGCACAAGTCAATTTAATTTTGATTGAGTGTGGTTTTATGAAAGTTTGATTGAATCTAACTTATTGTTAATTTAATCAGTCTAGTTATGATATGGTCTAACAAATTAGGGAGTAAGTGTGTGGTCTTTTCTTTAATAGTTTAGATATGTTTGCTTCTATTTTTAGAAGAGATAAAATTAATTTTAAAAGTGTAAAATTAATTTTGATATGTTTTATTGCTCTAAATTAGAATTGTTTTTCTTTTTATAATTGATTTTAACTTAAGCTAGATCGTGAAGCTTTTGAATCTATAATTCTAAATCAATTTTTATCCGCACAAAACAAAATATAATCAAGTTGCATATAGATATGTTTTGCAAAATTTGGTGTATCTTGATTGATGTAGTTTGATTTTTCATGTTTGTCGAGTTTTTTCCTAATGCCTTGTTTGGCCAGATTTGAGATGTTGTTTCTTTCCTAGGAAGATATTGTAGTTTTTCCTTTTCTTTTGGGGCTTGCGGGCTTGCCCCTTGTTTTCCAAAAATAACATCACTCGATATTAAACTCTATATTCTTTATATACTTTCTTAATCATTTAGAATTAATTAGCTCTTGCAGTATTATTACTTCATTTAGGAAAATAATCAATATTCTCGACATTGTCTCCGGAGCTATTAGCAAAAGAATGAAGATACGTACAAAACTGCATTAGTCTAAATATATTAGTAATTTAGTATGTCTAGATAACAATAGCAACAATAATTCATGTGATTATTTTTGTTCTTGTAATCGCAAATGTGTTGATTGAGACGTAATTAGATGGGGATAGTAGAGGGTAGAGCATGCATAGATACGTTAGGAAGATACTTCAGTGACTTTATGTTGGGTGATTTTGGTGATTTTAGTGTAATTTAGATGAAAGAGAGCGATGATTGAATAATTAAAATAATATATCTGAGAGAATTATTGGTTAAGAGAGATAGAGACAAAGGCACCCAAAGTCACCGAAGCCAAAGTCACCGAAGTGTTATCCGATATCTTATATGCATAGGTCTTTTTTTTTTTGGTTACTTAGATATCTATAGGTCTCAAACCAAAATTAATTAAAATTAAAAGGACCATGACGCTTGGCACAATTATATAATTACACATATCTGAACTTCAAGTCACAAGTGTAAATGTCACTTTTATCATTTTCCTAAAAACTACAAGCTTGCTCTATACAAAGATAGATAGATATGGTTGATACGTTCATAAAGTTGAAAAAAAGTTCATAAAATAAAGTTTATTATAAATAAAATGAATCAACTATGTGTTATATATAAAATAAAATATGAAGAGCATATTTGGGAAAAATTCAAGTCTCATATCCGATGGATAAGACTTTTGATGATAGTTTATAAAGATGAGACACTCCTCAACTTATGAACTAGTTTTATAAGGATAAGTTAGACTCCAAATTTCAACAGAGTAATATCAATTATGAAATAAGAAGTCATAGTTTATAAAGAGGGGACACTCCTCAACTTATAAATCAGTTTTGTAAGAATGAGTTAGACTTCAAATTTCAACAGATAAGAGAGGGACACTCCTTAACTTATAAACCGGTATTGTAAAGATGAATTAAACTCCAAATTTCAACATAGCAATATCAATCATGAAATAAGAAATCAAAGGTGAATGACTATCGATAATCATTTATACGAACTAATTTCCCCCAAATTTGATTTTTTTTTCTCTCACTATAACAAAGACACTAAGTCATAATGACGTGTTTGAAAATTCGAAAATTGAAAAGGAAATGTGATAAAAAGAAATTAACAAATTAAGAAGGGGCCTGGTTGTCAATGTCAATACCAAATGAAGCTCTTATCTTGTTAAGCTGAAAGTAGTTCAACACCAAACTGAACTCAAACAAGAACTGATGGTAGCTAGTCATCACACGACAAAAGTTTGCAACCCAAACAATGCGTTGTCAATCACCAATTCACCATGCATGTGCTACATTTTTCAAACTACATTTTTTTCTGATAAAAAGAAGAAAAAATATTCGAATTCAACAGAATGAATAATTGATAGATAAGTTATTCATTAATTTTAGCCTTATACAAGTTATACTCAAATACATGCATTTTCTATAATTTATCCTTAATTAAAATTTATTCGATTACAACAGAATGAATAATTGAAGGATAAATGATATATATTTGCATGAAAATTATATATAATACTTATGCTAATGTGTACATGCGACTAAGTGCTGATCCACTTATGTAGCAATTCCTGTCAATGAATAACAATATAATATTTTTGAGTCAATTAATAATATAAATCAATTATTATAACAACTCGATCCATCATTATATGGATCACTGGTGAGGTCATGGGAGAATTTAATATTTGACGTGTTTAAAAATCATTAGTATAAAATTAGTAGTAGACAGAAGTACGTAGTATACTCGTCTGATCTCACATGCAGAAGAATATAACATAATCGGTAGTGTAGGTGAGGAACCACGAACGATCCAATGATGGTATGATTTAAACTTCAGCATATGATTAATTCATTGAATAGAAATGAGTATGAATCCGACAATATAAGAAAAATGATAGAAGAAGGGCAGGGCTGGCTAAGGCCACCTTAGACTTTTAAAAATGTAAATTTTTTACCTAATAAAAATGTCTTATATTCTACTATTTTTAAACTAAGTGGTTCAAAAGTGTTTAGATGAGATGACACGAGTCTTTTCTAACTTAACCTTAACAAATGTTTTAGATTCAAATTCAGTCTTCAACATGCAACCGCGTTAAAACTCGTAGAGAGAGTTTACCGTTCATTTAGGTCCCAAAAGGCTCGAAAGATTAGTCTTCGTAGTTAAACGCGTGAAGAATACTCGACTTAAAAAAAACAACTAAGTTAACTGCATAATCTCAACAATAGATTAAATGAATTGACTTATTATGTCAAATTAGGAGTATTCGGTTTTTGGCTATGCCAAATAAAGTTTTTGGAACTTGTCCAAGCTTTCTGTTGCTTCGTTTGAATTGTAAATTGTGTATCGAGAAAAACTTACATTTAATTTGATTTGAATGGACAATTTAGAAAGCAGATCTTCCAACGAAAGAAGATTGGTGGTGTCTTAAAACTAATGTTAAGGGTTTCAAGATTAATTTACATCATTGATGACCAAATCCCCTTTCGTGTTTTGAGTCTTTGTTGTGAAAGTTATACTTTAGTTGTTTTATTGCTTGATTGAATATCCCTTAGTGTGAAACCATTTTGTACATGGGTGTAACTTTTTGCTTTGACATACTGTATTATAAATTGTAGTTATACTTCTTTTTATCCTTGACACCTCTTGTGAGTGTCGTCTCAACCATTAGGTCAGTAAAATCTTTGTTTTAGACCCCGATTTTTTTTTTTTAACTAATATATGTATTTATTATTATCACTAGTAATGAGATGGTAAAAAACAAAAAGTGTATGTATTGAAAAAGTCGTATTGAAAGTGTAAAACCTTCAAGATTGATGGATATTGATGGATTAGATTTATTTTTCTTTAGACTGATCTTAGAATTATCAAGATTGTTTTTGTTAAAAACGAAGGGTTAATTTTTATTTATTTTGTTCACTTTGCATAGCCACTATCCGCCACTACCTTCTTGTAGGTCCTTCTCCTTTTCCACTTACTGTACTCTTCTTTTAAGCAAAGTAGCATACTATATATCCAAAGCAATTTATAAGAGTTGTTGATATGGATGTAATAATCAAAAGAAACAACTACTTAATTTGCACTGCTTATTTGTTCTGTTGCATACCATTAAGGTGGAATCTATCTTGTTCAAGAAAAAGCTACTTAGGTTGAGCAATGTGGGCCGTGTCCAACAAAAGATCCTGGCCCATCATAATGGAATTCTGATACAAGTTGCTTGTTAAATGAGTAAAATTGGAGATACTTTACTTCTTCTTTTTTCCCAACTTATATCTCGTTATCTATAATTGTATAGACTAATGTCTCAAATTAAATAGTATCACAGTAAATAAAAAAATATCTACCCCAAATTATTTAACATTGTTGCATTTTCATGATTGAGGTCGAATTCAAAACCTCTTATTAAAATGAAAGAGATCGAATCATCTCATTTAAACGTTTGAGCTAAAAAATATTTTCATTTTAATGAACATGTTTTTGTTTCTATTTTTTCTTGTCCTTTCAATCAAATTGGTCAATAATGGTAGGCATTATTTTCCCGGAGAAATCAAATGTGCATTGATGAACTTAACTTTGTATTTAAAGAAAACTTGTGTGCTTTATGGCTGGAACGTAGTATTTAAGAACTAATGGTAGGTGGTAAAGTAATCCGCACGTTACATTGGATTTTTATGCAAAGAAGCATATATTGGCTGGCTGATTATAAAACCTCGACTTTCTTTACCTAACTACCACTTGAAGATATTCTCATTACCACTCGAGGGGTTTTTCGATTATTTTACAAGAAATTAAAAGTGATACCATAGTACGATGGCACGAAGTAATACCCCAAAAGGGGTTATCTTTTTATTAGGTATCAATTTTGTAATATTGTTAATGATATTAATAATGAGTTGATATAATTTTCATAAAAACTGTATATTTTAAGAATCTCAATGTAGTTACAGTGTTATTGTGATTTGGTTCAACTCCATGTGATTTCAAGCATGCACAAAACTTACAGTAATTTTAAACATCAAATGATAATTTTGTTTAAATTTTTAAAAGAAAATTTATTTTAATTTATTGGTTTAAGCTTTTACAATGGGTATGACCCCTCTGTCCCTCATACACCATATGAACTGATAGGAGTTGAATTTAAGCACAAAAAAAAGAGAATTTCTCTCTGTTTTTTTCATAAAAAAATGGAGGATTCTTTTTAAAACAAAGTATACTAAAAAGTAATTTTATGAGCTAATTATTTTTGTGTCTTTCTCTTTTGAAATTGAACCCTCTACTTCTTTCAAAAAGTTGAGATGATCATCTAAAAATAAATAAAAATATTATATAAAGTAGACTATGTCTAGATGTTTAAATAAATTATCCTTGCATCATGCACAAGTTAGGAGGGTGAGGAGAATTTTAAAATGCTTTGTATTAAAGAAGGGGGTCAAAAAGATTACTCTACACTAAAATAAGGGTAGAAGTAGACATACATCAAAGAGCACAGTGTACTCCAAAGAGTGAGTAGGCTCCTCATAAACGATCATATTGGTGGTCTCTTAAAAACAACCTAAATTAGCAAGTAAATCAGCTCCCTGTAGGTGTTAGTAATTGTAATCTCCCAATCAAGGCTCAAAAGCCTTTGGATTCTATTCAAAATACTCCTACAAAAAAGGACTGAAATTTAAAATCTCTAAAAATCCCTCACTTTTGAAGAAGCTAAAATTAGGTTTGGAGGAATTTCAAACTCAAACTTAAAATAAATGTTCCCTCCCTTCACAGTCGGTAGCCGTAAGATTAATCTATAAAAATAAAAAATGTAAATCATATGCTGTTTGGTCGCAAAACATATTCGGTTCAATTCCACCCATAATTGTACAATAAATACTGCTTCGTGTGGAAGCTGATTTGGGAGTTAAAGTCGAGCTAGTGAAGAGCAGCTTCATTCATGTCGGAATTATTGTGAACAAACATTTTGATTGGTTTATTTTCTATTTCTAGTAATCAATGAGAGTGGGAAAGAAAAATAAATAAAAGCAAAATAGAAAGAAATAAACTTCTTTTGGGAAGAACTTTTCACACCATATAAGACCACTTCACATATATACATTCAAAAAGTTATATTTCATTCATCCATAATTATAAGATCATTTATAAAAAATAAAAAACTTGTATCTCTAAATATAAGACTCTAAATTTTTAGATGTATTTATTATCCTTTTACTAAATATATCCCAACATCATTTAAGTGAAGATCGACATTGATGGCACGCCGTTTCGCAAGGTTCCCATTCAAACGACCAACAACTCCAAAATCAAGCCTATAAAAGGCTCCCTTCATCGCTTATGCAAGGTACACAAACTTTATCTTAAAACCTCTCATTATTTACTACTCTCTTAGTGCTTGAGTGTTAGAGTGTTTGCATATATCTCAACTGGCTCGTGAAGGTTGCTGCTCGACACAAGTCAACATTATGATCAATCCATATCAACTTTTAAACAAATTATGTAATTTAAAAGTACGCTTTCAAAACTATGTAGGTTTTTTTGGCCTGTAAACCGTAAATCAATTGAGAGTGTCAACATTGTTAAATTAGACACACCTTCACCGGAGTTTGAATTCAAGACCTCACAATCGTGCATTTGAATTTTATGTGACGTACGTCACTTCGTCTTCTAACAAAAAAAAAGTTGTAACGGATAAATTGTACCAATTGTTTTAATGAATTCAATCATTAGATATATCTTGTGGCCCTTGAACAATAAAACATCCGCATTGGAGCACGTTTGGATTTCATAGCGTAGCCATAATATTAATTACACATTGGCTGCCTAGCCTTGCGGTATTTATTGTTCTTCAATGGCCTTTGCCTAAACCCAAAACCTAACAAAACGAGAGGGGACAGCTTCATCCTAGATTTTAATTTTGTACAAACAATGTGAGCCACAACACAGAATTTTCTGAATCCCCTGGAACTAACTAAACTAATTGAGATAATTGATAACTTCGATCAATTGTACTATACCTTGATTTAAATTCAACATAGAGAATTAGGTGTTTGACTTACAAACATTTTCCTATCTTAGACAAAAGCAGCTACTAGTTAATTTGGCTTTGAAAACGTGGCCTACAAGCTTCCACATCAATAGTTGTCACATACTAATTTGAGCACTAGAGAAACTAAGTAGGGACACAAACTTAGTATTAAATTAAATTACTTTTTTTTAAGGGTTAAATTATTTATTTTCAATAATAAAAAGGCAAAAAGAAATATCGAATCAATGCACTTCTTATCCATGATAGAGCATTTTCAAAGATAAATATAAGACAGTATGTAAACTTAGAAATCAAACAGAAAGTACATTGTCAATTGAGAAAATGTGAGCAAGCCTTATATAAGCTACACTAGCAACTCTATTTAGAGGTTCTAAGTCAAGTGGTTTATATCAAGGCTAATATAAAATCTGTAACGTTGACAGTGTATCTACTCAGCTCATGTGAGGACTAACATGCATGTACAAGTTGTAACGGTGTGTCACTAATTAGAACCCTTGGATATATATTATTTAATGAAATATTTAGATTTTAATACATCGAATGGTCATTATCTGTGGTGCACCGACACTATTTGTGTGCGCTAGTCTCCACCTACAACATGATCACCGTGCTATACAGAGAAGTTCCCACTCGGGTTCGGAGACATCATCCTGCGAAGTTGGACATAAACTCTCCACGCAATCACCATTTCCATTTTCATTGTTCCCATGCAACAATGCAAGCTCTTCGTACTCTTGCTTCCTTGTAGATTTCTTATACAAAGAAAAGGGTTGCAGCCACTTTTTCTTCAAGCAACGAGGAATAAAGAAAAAATCACTTCAAGTTTAACAACGTGCATTAAAAAATAGAAAGGGGAATGAGTGTTTACCTCTCTTTTCTTCGTATTAACCATTGCCTTGGGAACTGACTGAAGTTCGTCTTTGGTAACCATGACACAAACTTCCTCAAGCTTCAAGTCATTGTCTTGTCTCGTGGTTTTATCCTCTTGCTCTATAGAAGCATCAATATTTGCTGTAACATTCCAATCAGGGTTAAAATGAGTATTGTTATCTATATTAAGCCAATTTTAGGGGGCATGAATAAGCTAAAGTTTATATCTGCATATTATACCAAAAACAGTTTAGTTGTTTAAGAAAATAACAGACTCCACTTAGTCTAATCAAGAACACGGCAGTATAGAAAACATTTTCTCCAATTTCTAAGCAAGTAATTTTAAATGGTGAGTAATAATACTTGAGGAAGCACTTCATGTCGATTTGAAAAATGTGACCTAAATTCAATTAGTACTTCAGCATGATTTGAATCAATACCTGGATGAGACACAATGATTGTACTATGAGAATAATCTTCAGGCTGCATAGCTTTGACCATAGAAAAACCTAAGAAAAATTATGCAATGATTATCAGAAACAAAAAATTACCAACCATAAACCATGAGGTAATAATGAAACTATATGTCCAAGAGACACAAAAATACAAACCATGTGCATCTTCAAGTATGTCACTTGAGAAAGAACTCATATTTTTCTCTTCAGCTGAATCAACCAATACGGGAACACCGCGGTTTTGTTCAGTACTTGCTTTTTCAGTTTCATTGCAACAATCTGCTACAGCTGCAAAGGTTGTTACTTCTGCAGAAGCAGTCTTTGAAACAGTAGCCTCATGATTTTCATTTACATTGGCGAGTTCACATGATTGAGATGAACCGCATCCATCTGTTTTTGATAGAGCGACTTCACTGGCTGTCTTCGGTGAAGGAATCTTCCCATTTTGTAGATTTTCATCACTACTAATATTCAATTTAATATCTGCACTCCGAACATGCGGCTTTGCACGCCAAATAAAATTATTCTTTTTGAAAGAATTGCCAGAATCATGATTCATACTCGAGTCCTCGGTTGATCGTTTGGTATTAGCCTTTACCATTCTTTTCTTGGAACGTTGAAATGACTTCTTAGGGATAGCAGCAGCATTAGCATATTGACCTATAGGCAATACAGGGGTAGCACATGAAGGTGGAGGAAGTAAATCTTCCACGACTTCTGAGTATAACTTTCTAACACTTTCTCCGACAATCTGCATTTGATTCTCTAGGTATTGAGCAGTTTCCTATCGAAAAAACAAAAGAAAACAGTTATAACAGAATGTTAATGTAAATCGAAAACAAGTATATCAGTTCTAATGAGAGAGTTTTTACACAACTGGTTTCAGAAAGGTCATACTCGTCGTAGGGGGTTGGATAGTTAAACTGATTCAAGCTAAGGCTTAAAGGAGTTAACAGACCAGGGTTCAAACTCTGCTGAATGAGAAAATACCCAAATAAATACCAAGACAAGTACAAGTGAAGAGTTGTATTTATGAATACACTCTCATTGTAATAATACAGGATCAAGCAATGCAAACAAGAGCTATAGATAGGATGCTTAGGACATATATAAGGTAATGATAAATAGTTGCACCTCTACTAGTAGTAGTGAAAGAATTAAAATTGTAATCTTAGGTTTTCTACGACTGTATGACATGTTTGACATCTATAACAACTTGACCAGCATTGGTATGTTCATTATGCAATAAATGCTTAATTAAGTAGTTTAACCTTAAAGTAGTGTTGTCAATCGCAGATTCCAGAAATTAGAGGCTTGATCAAATTCTGCCGCGAGGCAGTGCTATAGCACCGCTATAGTTGCTACTTGACAACACTTTGTACTAAAAAACTTATCGCAGAAAAATAGCGGTTTGTTCAAATTCCACTTTGCTATAGCGCTATATTGCCGCTATTTGAAAACACTGCTTTAAAGAAGCATAGGATAGGATAAGCATATATAACTAATGACAAAGACACACCTCAAACATTGTGTCGTCCACCTCCACGATCATATTCTCAAACTTCTGGTATATATTACCAAGCCAAGGCATCATAACACAGTTGCTAGAGTATTAATTAGAGCAGTCCGGTACCTTTATGTCCGATTCGAAGGTTGGTTCTAGCCGATTATCTGGAAACAAATAATGGGGTGAAAACTCAACCAATATGCATAATTAATGGTTGTTACTTCTATAGGTCTAAAAGTACATTGATCAGGCAGTGCTATAACAAAGACATAAAATAAATTGACCATGGCTGGTAGAATATTTCTACATTTATACAGAACAATCAACTAAATTGGTTTGTACCTAATAATGTCCTACTACCCACGTATAAAAATCAGGAAAAACTACACACTTCAAGTAATTTCTCTACACAATGGACAATCTTATACTTCTAACTCCTAACATATTTTGTACTAAGCCCATGTTTGTATTAAACCCACGTTGCCGCAAAAGCTTGGTTTTGGAGCTTCTGTAAATCGCAGTGAAAGCAGCCATAGACGCACATTCTCTCTCATCATGAAGGAAAATAAAAACAAAAACAAACAGCATGCAAATTCCAAGTTTACTTGATCAAATTACCTAATAAACAGCTGAAAATAAAATATAACCGAGAGAGAACCACAATAACAAAATATAGTCACATATAAATATATGCAAAAACAAAAACAAAACCCATGTAAAACATGAATATGATAATTGAAAGGCTAGAAACAAAACAAATAATTGCAGAACAGAAGAGAGTTAACATGTTACAAGACAAACATGAGATAAGAGAACAGTGAGCAAGTACAAAGTGAGAGGTGATGCTTGCTTACGTTAGACATGTGGGAATCGAAGTACTAAGTTTTACCTTTTGATGTATCAGTGAATGTTGTTCGTTCGTTTACTGTTGTGTAGGTCCCATGATACATGCCATCGATTTTTCACCTGCTGTTGCCTTTTTGGACTCTTCTCTTTATTATATTTACTTGTTACTTTGTTTAACTTTGTTACAAATTAATTGAATTACACCGAAATTCCAGTAACAAATTATTTGGATTAGGCTGAGATTTCTGGTTTCACTTCAACATTTTTCTTTTTTTAATTCATTCTTTTCGTTTTTTAACTAGACTAAATATCACCCGCAGCACCAAGTATTAAATGTCAAAACTCGAGTTTAAACTTAGGACATTGGTTAAACTCAAAAAAACTTGTATCATCTTATCTAAATGATCTAAATCGTTTTTATTTTTTTTAATGATCTTGCATTTATTTCTTGAATAATATATTGCTTGTTGTTAATGATTGATTATGTTTTGTTTACCTGATTATGTTTTCAGAAATGTAATTAATTATATTTTTATTAGTGAAAGCTTAAATAATTTTGTATCATAATGTATCTGGAATAATAGTTATTAGTGAAACAAAAATACTTGTACAAAAATATTTCCTCTAAAAAAAATAGTAAAACTATTTAAATATATTATAAGAATTATAAGAAAAATTCTAACATGTTGTGTAGTCAATTTTTTAAAAAAACAACAAATTTTTTTTTTTTTTTTTTTAAAAAAAACTTTTGAATTCTTTAG
>Ga0099826_10000936_pt1 | contig 16138 bp, 11 predicted proteins | sample Mtrugardesep15_FD_76830 | JGI IMG/M metagenome (GOLD analysis project Ga0099826, IMG submission 76830) | Root nodule microbial communities of legume samples collected from California, USA - M. trunc garden sep15 | ecosystem: Host-associated > Plants > Roots > Nodule | place: USA: California... | reverse complement strand
ATATATAAATATATATATATATATATATATATATATATATATATATATATATATATATATATATATATATATATATAAGAAGTACTTTTATAATAAGAAGTGAGAAGAACAAATAACATCCATTGGATCAAATAAACAGTTGTTGTTTTAGATAAGTTATTATAAAAATTTGTTAAGAATTATTATGAAAAGGAAATCACGATTCATGAACTACCAAACCCATGAAGTTAGAGATGACGGTTACAGTAGCGAGAATGAGAGAGATATTAAGTCATGTGCAACTTTTAATGCATCCTTTTGATCACAACTGTTTATTTGATCCAATGGATGTTACTTGTTCTTCTCACTTCTTATTATAAAAGTACTTCTTATTTGATACATCCCATATATATATATATATATATGAAAGATTCTCATGAAGAGTTACAACTTTTGATTCTAAAGTGATTCCATTATTTTGGAATACACCACCAGGTTATATTTCCTTTCTTCTAAAAACTTGACATATTGTCATTCTTACTTTTGTTGGACGTTTTTCTTCATAACGAATAGTACCACTCTCTAAAATAAGTTACTCCATTTAATAACTTATAAACAATAAATTTCATCAATCAAACTGTTGACCATTGTCATAGTATATTAATTATCAAGCACACAAAGTTTTTACATGTTCATCTAAAATTATTTAATTAAGAGTCAAATAGTTTTAAAATTTTAGAAATATTTATAGAGTTGTTCTACTCAATAAAAACTTTTAATTTGACGATCTGATTACTAAAATTCATTGTTTATATTGAGTTATTAAGCAGATAAATTATTCTCAAAGCTACTCTTTGAGTCAACAGATCCCACTATAATGGAACAATCATATCATATCATATCGTAATGAAATTAGGGATGCAATGACCAAACCAGTGACCAGGTGAATTTGAAAATTCAGTCTCACCAATTAAAACAGTTTCGTTTTCTTCTACATTTGGGTCAAAATCGAACTAAATCAAATGAACCCGACCTTTGTTGCTTTGGCTATTAGATTCACTTCATTTAAAATCGATCAGCTAGACTCAAACCAACCTATTATATATATTTATATTTTACACTATATTAGTAGAATTATCTTAAAATAATACTTTTTAATGATCCTTTTTCTTTGTTAAGTAGTCTATCGGCTAGAAATTCACTCTTAAGATGAATAAATGAGAGATTCAGGGTTCAAACCCCAACTTTTACTTACTGCAACGCCCCCAACTGAGTCATGTTCACGGGACATTTGTGATTTTTAATGAACTTTTTAATCATTAGATATATTTATTTTTCTCATTGTAGCTTACATTTTTGTTTTAATAATACAAAAAATGTATATTGTTTGAAAAGCAATTTTTTTATTTATTTTACATTTTATAAAATTATAAATCCAAGGGAGTTTCTTTGATCTCATCGTCTGGAAGATCCTTCTCAATAGTGACATTTACAGGTATATTTTCTTGCCCAAACATTTTTCATTTATTTCTGTTCTCATGTTCCAATGTTAGTAGTAGCTTCATTGCATATGTTCCAATAGCAACCTTTTTTTCATGATTCAAGCTGCGTGCCAAAAGACCACCAGCTATGCTTCCACCAGTAGTGGAGCCACTGATAGCTTTGAATAGAGTAAGATTTCTCATATAGGGAAAAAGATCATTTATTTATTTAATTCTCAAACTCTTTAGTTTCTATAAAAAAAACTGAAAATCCAGATGAATATTGGCAACAAGCTTTTTTAAAGCTCTAGCTCTACGTGGCTTGCCAAGTCCACAATAGTTTCAAGATAAGATCTTCATGGTTTTCGGTTGGCCTGCTGAGCGTAGCTTGCCACCGGTCCATGAAACATATCCTGAAAAAATACCTCAAACTTTTATACTTTCCGTCTTTTATTATTGTTGTTGTTTTATGTGCTAATAATCATGTTGGAGTGGCTGGTCCTATGCATGGCTGCACTAAAATTTACTCAGTGTTCTGCATCCCTTTGGCTCTGTAGGAGTTGAATCTGATGGATAGGTTGGGAATCAACACTAGGTTCAGTTGCAAACTTCTGACTTGTATCATTAGTATCGAACTTTCATTTTAGCGAATTTATGGGATAGGATGGCTGTCTTGGCCGTAGCCGCTGAACTTTGAAGGTTACTAGTGAATTTCTTATCCTTAGGATCCACATTGAAAGGAAGATTCAGCGAAGGATGGAATCGGGATGATCCATGGGATATGCTGAACTATTGCCATTTGGTTTAAGTTTTTAACTAATGATCATAACAATAACCTAACCTTATATCAGGCTAGCTACTACCCCAAGGAAAATGCTTTATAAGGAACTTTTGGCAATGTTGAATTGCTAATTTCTTAGTCTCGGGGTGATCTGTGATTGGTAATTTGCTATTCTATGGCTGGCAGTGCAACTCAGTTAGTTGAACATGTTGACGAAGTTAGTTTGAGATTTATGGTGGATAGAGAAAGGAACAAAGTTCTATATGCTGAGGCAGGGAAGGATTTTGTTGATGCTCTCTTCAGTTTCTTAACTTTTCCTTTAGGGACTATTGCAAGACTTGCGGCTAAGGAGTCAAATATTGACGCAGTGGAATTTGGAAGCCTGAGCTCATTGTACAAAAGTGTGTCAGATCTTGGAGAAGAATATCTGTGGAATAAAACCTGCAAAGAAATGCTACTGAAACCAAGGGTTCCCATGGGACTTTATTACCGGAAACTCAAATTCAATATCGATGAATCAGAGCCGTTGAGGTACTACCACTGCGAGGACAAGACTTGCAAAATTGAAAATAGGTATTGTGTGAGCTTCTTCAGGAATCAAAAATGTATCTGTAGAAAATTATTGAACCAAGAAAGTTTCATAAATTCCCTAAAAGGAATTGAAGAAAGCGGTTTTGTCAAGGAAACTTCAACTTTTATCGTTTCTGACAATCTTTGTGTGTTGGCGAATGAAGTTGGAACAAGCTTAAATCTTCGCCAGAAGCATGGAGTCAATGACATTGATACTATTGATAAACAAACCGTTAATATCAGCAAGAAAGAGGCATGTTTTCTATGTATGTACACCGTATATGTACTTTCCGTTGATTATTCTCTCTCTCTCTCTAATTCTTTAATCTATGCTTTGAATAGGTAATTGATATTCTAAAGTTATCCTTGGTCTCAAAGACTCCTTTGACAGACTTTATCTTTAAAAAGGAACAGTTTGTTGGTAATTTTGACCCGAGAAACCGATTAGAATTTTCGATTCAAGAGGTAGGTGAATCATCTGATGAAATTAATGAGAAGATGGTTGTGAAAGTACTGAGGAGAAAATCAAATGAACAAATTCTGTTTCTTGAGGCGCAAGATGATTTTATCGACTTTGTTTTTAGTTTTCTAACCTTCCCCTTGGGAGGAGTTTTGTATATGCTTCAAGGATTTTCTTTGTTAAGCTGCATTGTTAATTTATACAAAAGCATGACTGCGTTGAGTTCGGACGGATGCTTAATTTCAGAAATACTCAAAAAGAAACTGACTAAACCGCCGATTCCCATGCAATTTGAACTCAGGAACCAAATATTACCGATAGATACCAAATATAAGGATTATTATACACAATATAAATTTATTGATCCTAAATCCCCTATTTCTGGAGGATATGTCAAAGGACCGATAACCTTCATCGTGACAGACGACATGGTAGTGACTCCGTTGTCATCCATTGCTGTTGTTTCCTATCTAGAAAGAATGAAGGTTCCCTTTCATGATGTGGAGGAAAGGGTCATTAGAATTGGTAGGAAAGAGGTAAGGCAGTGCATGATATGAAACTTCCTCATTTAGTATAGCTTTTCATTTTAGTATTACTTGCATCAGAGTCATAACAATTGGAGTAACATAATTTGGTTGCATGGTGTAGGGTCTCAGCATACTAAAAGCTTCATTGACCACAACTTCTGCTTTGACAAACAGTCTCAGCCTTGTGGAGCAATTCAAGAATTAACAAAGGTCTAAGTCTTTCCATAAAAGAGCATAGCTTGCAAGAACAGTCGCCAATTAAAAGCTATGGATGCTGCATAGTGGAGTACTATAAACTGTTGTGACGTGATATTTGAGAGTAGTTGATAACTTCTTGGACATAGTTTGATCAAATATTTTGTTTTGTTTTGAGTAAAATATTCTGAAATCTTGCTGTGTTATAATAAATAGGGTGTCTGGGATACAAATCTCGACCACCAAATATTACAATGCATTGTTCCTGCATATTACAATGTAGTGATCAATTTAGTAGACTTCTTTTTTATTTTGGGGTCACATAATCAAATTTTAGTGGCCCATATGTTTCGTTTGGGGTTGGAGTCCGATGGTGATGGTGATGGTGGTGTTTGGGATTTGCGGAGGGAATTGTTTAGTGGAGGAATGTATTTCTTTGTTGGAAAATTTCTAAGGTTACTTCAAATGACACATGGAATTGGAACACCATTCATAGTAATTGATGGTATGGTTATTAACTAATAGTCTTTAAGTAGCCTATTATCTCCGTGAACTTAGCTCAGTTGATAGGGATATTGTATATTATATGCAGGAGCCGGGGTTCGAACTTCGGACGGTTCGAACCCCGAACACTCCACTTCTCAACCACCTCCCATGGATTCCGGTTTCCTTGAATTTTCATTTGTCTATTTCAATTTTGGGAAGCCCTTGTGATGTTTTCCTTTGCTGAACATAGCATCGCTCATCCTTTAAACGTCCAATATTTTGTAGTGTGGGAGTTTTTTTTTTTTTTTTTTAAAAAGCTAAATTAGCCCACCCAAATTAGTACACTCCTAAATCTCAAGCCAGTACCACTAAGTCAACCTAAGTGGGTTTTGTAGTTCCTGAGTATGTGGTTTTGGATCATGCGTATCAACTTTGTCGTCTAAGTTTATAAGAAACGCGTTATTAAAAAAAATTAATCTCACTTGTTGTCTTGCATTTGAATTATATGAAAATCAATAAAAAATATTATCTCAATGTAATTTTTTCTCAACCTTTCGAATAAGTTCTTTTTTTTTTGAAAGAAACCTTTCGAATAAGTTGAAAAATTAATCTCAATGTTTTCATATCAAAAGGGAAATAGTTTTAACTCCGAGTTGTTATATTATTTTAAGTGGTTGAGATTTTAATTTTTGGATTGTTGATGTTGGGGCGCGTATATTGACTATTTTCCTTTATTTGATAGTTGAATGTTGTTAGAAACTTTGTTGTTCCCACTTCAGCCTTTCTTATGAAACATTAGGAGATTAAACGCAGTTAACTTATGCCGTGTAAGTTTTTTCTTTTTTTTGATCAAGCCGTGTAAGTTTTTTCAATATATTATTTTAATTTTTCATAAAACAAAAAATGGTGGAATCAAAATAATGATAAACTTTTTTTTATATATTTTTTGTGATGACTGAGGTTTGAACCTGAACTTGGTATATATTATGCATTGTTTCTATCAATTGAGCTAAACTCATCAGGAAATAAAAAAAAAATATTTAACTTTATGATATAATTTTCATTTATCTATTTTCCTAAAAATATTTGAAGGGTAGTGGGTGGACAATAACATAATTTGAGAAGAAGCAAATAAGATTGGGTTGGATAAGAAGAAAAAAAGAAAAGAAACAATGGCGGGTTCTGCAGTATCACTTGGAAACACCTTCGTCTTCGCTTCTATGCGCTCAATCTCATCTTCAACCAACGCTCACAAACCCTCTTCATTCTCACCCCGTAACTATCTTCTAATTTCATTTATTTTTTTTGTTGAATCTGTGTTGTTCCATTATATAATCCATTGCAATTTTTTTGATTTCAGAATTAGGGTTCTTGAGTTCTCAGTTAAACGGTCTCAAAATCTCGTCTCGGACTTTGCTTAAATTGCCCCCACCAATTGTTGCTTCTCCTTTTCAACCAATTGTTGCTAGTAAGTCATTTCTCTGCTTCAATGCTTATTGAAACCAATAATTACTGATTCTGAGCATGTTATGAACTATGTATAGTGTGCTACCCACATTTTCATTTTTAAATTAACAATTGCTCCAATCTTTTTATTTTTATTTTTAGTGTCATATTTTTCATTAATTTTTGAGTAATCTGATTATGATATACAAACAATCGCCGCGCGCAGGCCGTGTGGAGTATGGGTCTGTTGCTAATTTACGTATATGGTAACTGACAATGACATGTAAACACCACTAATAATTTTTAAAAAAATGGAAATAATAAAATGTTATTGATGTTGTGCCGGTGTTTGACACACACTTGTGTCATTGCTATAATTTTGTCGATTTCGTGTCATTTCTCTAGTTTTAAATAAATGGAAGTACTTAAAATTTTGTCAATTTCGTGCTAGTGTTGATTCTAACACGTGTCAGACAAGGGACAAGTCTTCAATTTGAAGTGTCAATGCTACATACTAGTTTGTTTCTTGCACGAAGTAATGCTTGCATCATAAGCACTTATTAAAGTTATTTTAATGTTATTGAGTTTCCGATAAGTTGTTCCAGTAAACAAGTCTTTATGCAACAATTGCTTGTTTTTTGTAGATGTGTTACATGATAATGTGATTAAGTGATATTTGTTTCAGTCTTAAGTATATCAGAAAAAGAGTTTTCTTTGTTGAATCTTGTGTTAAGTGTATAAACAGGTTAATAGAAATTGGAAACAACAATAAGGACCTTTTATTTTCATAACAATAGGGATAGGAAAGGAATGGCTACCTGTAAGTGACCAACTATGGTTTGTGTACTTTCTTTAATTAAAAAAACAATATACCGTTGTTGGTTAATACATATTTTTAGTATTTTATTGCGGACAGAGGAGTTTGGTACTGATATTTACTCCAGCTTTCATCGTTAGAGTGACAGATAAATACCCTTCGTAGTTTATGTTTGCCCATAGTTTATTGTATATAAGAGAATAAGAGAACATGCATAACATGTTATGGTACAATTTACCTATAACCGAGTTTCTTAAGCATGTAGGTAGAAGTTTATTACATGACCTGTTTGTATAGAACATATGTTAGGAGATGTCAACCCCTAAAATTGATTAGTGTTAAAAATGGGGTTAGTGATTCAGTTTAAGACATGTTTGCATAGAAGGACATATGTTATGAGATGTCAATCAATTAAATAAGAAGTTTTTGGCCCTTAGTTAGAGATACCATGGGTTCACCCATAAAAAACACATATTTAGTTATTGCCTGTTGATGCCAAACTACATCATTATTGTCTAAAAGATCCTACTACAAGTCCTGATTATTATTATTGTAAATCAATTTAACTTGGTGTACTTTGGTTTTATTTTTTCAGAGAGGGTGTGTCCCTTCACCGGAAAGAAATCAAACAGGGCCAACAAAGTATCTTTCTCAAACCACAAGACAAAGAAATTGCAGTTTGTAAACCTCCAGTACAAGAGAATTTGGTGGGAAGCTGGGAAGCGTTATGTAAAGCTTCGTTTGTCAACTAAGGCGTTGAAAACCATAGAGAAGAATGGACTTGATGCAGTTGCAAAAAAGGCTGGAATTGATCTCAGTAAGAAATGAGAGTACAATATTATGATTGTAATTGAGTAAAAGGATGAATCCATGTTCATTAATTTTTGTTGTAGAATTTCTTTTCGTTTATGTATTATTTTTAGGGATTGGGGTTGATTCTGGCTACGGTCAAAAGCAACTTGAGTTATGTAAACAAATATGGCGAGTTTGTGAGTTTACTATGTCATGAATCTTACAAATTCACAATGAAGAATTTGAATCCTGTGAAACTAGTCTGTTTGCATATTGATGTTTTTTCTTCTTCATATAAGTGATACATTTCATCAATTGAATCTAACTCATTAAAATCATTGATTATACTGTAAAGTGTGAAAGCTGTTCACTGTTAGGATTGTGAGGGCTCCCAATGACCATTAGATGGAAGGGAGGGTGTTCTCTCCTTTGAGAGAAATTGGTGTGTTTTAAACATTAGGGGTCTTCTGACATATTAACCAAACTGAGAATATGTATTCTAAAAAAATAAAAATGATACCGAAAACATTCAGCAAATCAGTTGAATATTGCAGCTCTGTTCTGGTTATTACTGTTGAACTATTTGGATTGTTATTACCTTTATACACACAGACAAACACATCGAGCTGATTCATAAATCAAACAAGTCAATTATACTTAGTTTAAATTCAACTAATTTGTTTTACAAGCTAAATTTCTAGTTTAAGTTTTGCTGCATGAATAAAGTTGAACAACTATTGAGTTGACTCTCAAAATTAATTCTTAGTTCAGATTATTGTTAGTCCTAGATACAAACTATAATTATTACTTTTCTACTAAAATAGGATAGGATAAAACTGAAGTGTAATTTCTTAAGTACTTTTTGAATGATTCTTAATTTAAAAAACACATGTTTGTATTACAGACTAATCAATCTGTTCTTCAAAATATTCTACCAAATTACAACTTACAAGTAACCAAATTTCGCATTTCCGATTTCCTTTGTTTATTTCAACAAATTGATCTAAAAATATCAAGATTTATCATAGACCGTGGCACTGGGAATTTCAGCCTTCAATGTTACATTTTGTATTCAATTATAATCCAGCTATGTTGCATAGGTGCGATACGAGTATGGTATCCGGTACGATATGAGAATACAACAATTTCTACAAATTTAAGGTGCAGGCAAGTCAATAAAATCACAAGTTTTGTTATATAATATAACATGACACAATTAAGTTCTTCAGTTTACAACAAAAATATCACAATAATAAAAGTTAAAAAAATCGAAAATTAGAGTCGGTTAGAACATAAAAAAACTCATTACTATATTATCATATCAATATATAAGAAAAAGTCACAATTGAATAACGAGCAAAAATGAAGTACCACAAATACACATCTAGTTTAGAAAGTTAATTAAGATGTATTTACGCGGTCGGAAGCGTATGCTAGCAAACACTAAACTTAGATTGAAAAGAAACAAGTTTGCGAGCGACAAACTTGTGAAAATAGGATTCCGAAATCCACCAAAAATTAAGAAAACTCTCGAAAATATTATTTAATGAATAAAAGTTCCCTCTTGCTAACAAACCCTAATGGGCTAAAAATAACAAACTGAAACAAACAAATAATAAAATAATAATGAAATATTATGAAAACCCTCCTACATCATTCTCCTAAGAACTTGACCCCGAGCTTTCCATTCATTGTTGACTCCTCCAATGAACAAGAGATCACCCTCCTAAATCCCATTGGGTGAAATGCAAAGATGGTTTGCTTTTATAGCAGTTGCCTTTAAGCCATTGAAGAAATGTAGTAGCCCATGTACCGCTAAGCTCATGAACACATTCACCTTCACTTCATATTCCAAGAGTCCAAATCCTGACAGTTTTGTCGAATGAAGATGTTGTACCGCTCATTGAGTTCCGTCGAGGTTTTGGAGGCAAAGATCCATTGCCATAGCTGATGTTGTTGCCATTTGCACGATAACAGTTTGTTTTTCTAAAGCTGTTAGTTTTTCTTGGACTAGGTTTAGACCCATATATGGCTTCCTTTTGGTTTAGGAGTAGATCTTGCATCTTCTTTTGGTTCCTCTGTCGTCTCTTCTCTTCTTCTCTCTGTTGCCGGGTCAGTTTGTAATCATCCAAAAATTCCACTAAACGTACCCCGTCATATAGGAAACAAGTCTTCTTTTCATCTTTCCATGTTAGTGTTTTGCTTATAACCATTTATAGAATTTTGGTTATAGTTACTCTTGCTCGTTCTGCACGTTTCAGATTAATGTGAGCACTTCGCCCAACACCGTACCGATTGTTATCTTGGCTATATTCGTCGAGCCAATTTTCCTCTTCACAGCCAAATAGCCACTTATCAATCCTATTTGTTACTTCTCTTCTACTCATAGCTTCATCTTTTGCCAATTTAGCTTCCTGTTTTTTCTTTTCTTCTTCAACTGGAAAAAGTAGTAATTCATGTGTGTCAGCTACTTCATCTTCAGATACTATAACAATACTATCACTAGAATTTGATGCCTCTAATTCACGTATAAATTCAGATTCTAAAATCATCCTGGTATTGGGACAAGAAGACGGTTCAGGTCCTTCTTTATGTGATTCTTTAATGCATTCTTCCATTGTGGCAACAAAACTATCAGCAACATTCACGTTAGGTAACTGACCCTTAGTTACATTCATACCAAGCGACTTCTAATTAGCCACACTCAAATTAACTGATTTACCGCTAGCAATACTGACGCCAGGTGGCTTATCACTAGCAATATTAACATCAGGTGGCTTATTTTTATCGACTTTAACATTAAGATACCTTTGAATATACATTATCAAAACAGAATGTTTAGCAATATCTTTAATCGTCTTACACGAGTTAACTGCCATTCTGGAAGCATGTCTCAAGAGGTCGGTCAAGGAGTAATCTTTGTTGTAATAAAACGAACAACCATATATCGAATCGAAGATTTTAAACTTGTAGTAATCATCCTTCAATTTTTTGTAATATCTACGCTCATAGTATTCCAAATCAGATTAATGAGTATGTTCTGATTTTTTGTACGTACCAGTAGTATGGTTGTTATTACGAACCCTAATAACCGGAATTGGTCCTCCTCCTCTGTTCGGATTTTTTTGTTGTTGTTGTTGTTGGCTTTGTCTGTAACACCCCAAAATTCTAAACTAATTAATTTAATAAATTAAATAGGTGGAGTCTTAATAATGATTATGATGATGATGCATTTTTCTTTAGTATTATATCATTTTTGAAGAAATTGAGTTTTGATGAGTAATGATGTGATATGATGATTAATATCATGAGGAGAGGAAATAAATAAAATAATAGAAGTAGGAGGTGCGTAAATATAAGTAATAAATAAGTGGAGGAGGGGGAGGTTAATTTATGATAAGAAGACGAGAGAAAGATACTCTTAAGTGAAAGGCCTAATTTCCCTAATGTAAATATAAAAGTCAGAAATCAAATGAACACTTTTTCTGAAACGTAGAAACAAGAGAATAGGAGAGAAGAACAGGAGAAAACTCTAGCCGTCAAGAAGAGAGACAACAGTAACTTTCGAAGAATTTGAGGTAAGGAGGAGAATTTATTCATCTCTAGAGTATATTTTTCTTGTTGGGGCTGTAGAAAGGATATAGGATGAGAGTTATTGAAATGCTGATGTGAATTTATTCTTTGTGGCTGAATAATTAAAATTCAAAAAAATAACAAAGTTAGTGTAATTTAATTAGAGCCTTTAAAGTAACCAAAAAAAAAATTAGAGCCTTTAATCATGTGAAGAGTGATGCAATTAGTTAAATTGTGTGAGAAAGTAGTGTTTGGATGGCAGGGTAATCCTAGGTAATGTTTCATATCAGTTTGGGATCATAAGGGCTCTGAAAGTGGACAATTTGGACAACTTAAAAGCATTCTCGTAGCTCAAAAACGTAGAACTTGGAAACATCGCAGCTTTGCGCTTCGATAAGGGTGCCTAGCGCCCACAACCCGAGAGTTGGCACCTCAGGTGCCTGTTCCTGGCGCCTAGCGCCCACTTATGGGTATTTTTCACCCATTTCTGTTCCGAATTGGGTCTTGGTGTAAACATGAAAGTTGTAGGTATGAATGTTAGCTTTCATATGGCTTTGGATTGACACCAATAACATGTCAGCACGGTTGTGCACTCTGCCTAGGTTTAGGAAAACCAACTTTTCCACCACTTTCTGTTCATAATTGGATTTAGGTGTCTTCATGAAAGTTGTAGATACAGGTGTTAGCTTTCATTTCTCATTGGGTTGAATCCATTATTACCTCTATAACTCGAATTATGATTTAAAAACCACACATGGGTCATGTTGTGTTGTTAATGAAATTTGAGTACAATCCTTCTAGTGGACTCTTCAACATCTGTAAAAGTAATAGTGATTTTAAGAAAGCCATTAGTGTGTAAAGCAAATGTGAGGACCCCTAAATTACATATATAGATGAGGGAGTGTGTTCGAGCATAAATAGAAGTGATTACCTTAAGATAATAACAAGCTTAAATATGAACCAAAGATAATAGCCTATGAGAATATAAGGATGTCAAAATGGCTTAGCAATAGGAAGCGAAAGATAATATGGAAGACGCTGTGAGGAATACTAGTTGAGAGGTAAAAACTTAAATTAGATTGGAGAATGGGGTATAATGTTAAGATGAAAGATGTAGTAATGGAGAGAACAAATGACGAGAGTAGATTCTAAAATGCAGTAATGAATAACGAAGGAATGTGATGTGTACATATGCTCGTGTAAGATGTTGATTATTGATGAGAGGTTACTGTCGTATGATGAAGATCTATGCTGAGATGATAATTATTGAATGGCGATGATGAATGATGTAATAAATGATGTTTGTGAAAGACGAGTAATGACGATGATGTATCTTGTTTAGGGTGACGAGTAAATAATGAATTGGGTTATGTTGTGAGTAGGAGTTGAAGTGTTGGGTAAGGTCGGGGATGATAACAACAGTGAGAAAAGATATCAAGTTAATTTAGGTTAATCATACGAGAATTTAATAGAGCAAATGGTGTGAGTACATGGTGAGTCTAAAGACACACGATTTAATAAAAAGGGGTATAAGACGATGATAATAGGAGATATGAAGTAGGCGCTTTTCCGAGTAACTAATGAGGTTAATCATAATCTTCTTAAACCAATAATCAGTTTAGGAATGTCGTTAAGTGAAAGAGTAAAAGATCCAAGGTAGTTAAAGAACTTAAGATGAATGTTAGACAGTAACGTATAAGGTGTAAAAATGAATAAGAATATAGAAGTCTAGTTTAGATGATCGTAAACGATGAGATGGTCGTTAAGGCGAAATGTAATGGAATATAAGGAGTTGTATATTAAGTAATGAATGATAATAGGAATAATGATAACGATGAATGAGTCGGGGATCGATTAGAAGGGAGAAAGATACATAGGAAAGAGGATAAGAGGTAATAGTTATAATGGTTAACGATAATAATAATAACGATCGATATCAAGAGAATGAAACCAAGAATTATAATGAAGTCTTAGTGAGGAAAGTTTCTGAAGTCGAATTTAATGATAAGGTGAGATAATAACTTTAAATTAGAACGAAGTTAAGATTAGGGGTATGGACGATGCATAGATGATGACGAACATGAGAACAAAGTAATAAGATATAAAGTCATTTTATTGAGAAGAAATAGTATGAAGGAGTTAATGACAATGGTGAGGAAGTATCTAGTTATATAGGGAGGAGGCATTATATGTAATGATAATGAATAAAAATACATCTTGAGACTAAGAATGAGGAATAGGGTATGATATCAGAAATAAAGTATATATAGAGAGCCTAGAAAAGATGAGAATAGAGTATGTCCATAAGATGGATAATTAAATAAAATAGAGGGATGCTGACGTAGAAATGAGTCACGCGTAAGGGTTGGATTACTGAAGAGATAAAGTGGAGATATAAACAATTGATAGAGAGTAATGATGGAAAATTCTATAAATGTGACAAAGAGTATTGACGATTAATATTATACATGTATATAAATATATACGACGAGGGTGAAGATGTTTATGAAATAACGATGTTGAAAAAGATGATGTGTACATATATTAAGAAAATGAGAATGGTGTCGTTTAAATTATGATGATGATGTTTATATTATAATGGTGTTGAGAGAGGCGATGCTTATTTATACTGGTGACGATAATGGTGATGTTTAGAAAGTATAGTGATGATAATGGTGAGGTATATTTATATTTGGTGAGGATATTGGTGACGTTTAATAACATTTGATGATGGGAATGATGATGTTTAATTATGGTGATGTTCTTGTTTCTCTTGTGGTGTTGTGCATATTAGAGAGAGTCGTGCATTGATGAATGATGTGTTGATGTGTATTTACTTGACGAGTCGGTCCCCGTGCATTCATACTAGAATTGAGTCTAGGAAAATGGTGATGAATTGGTGTTGAAAAGTCCAGTAACATATCTCTGGAAATTTGGTGTTGAAAATTCCAGTAACATATCTCTAACAACTGGGTGTTGATAGGTGTGGTACCACATTCATATATGTCTTAGGATGGGTCTATATGCATTTAAATGATGATACTTGTGTTTGATGTTAAAATTGTGGAATGGAGTGAAATGATGAAATGAGTGATCTGTTGAAGATAAAATATTGGTTGATGTTCTTAAGACAACATAATATTATTATTATCTTTATTTTAATGATTTGTGCGTGTTTTCCTAATAATATGTTATAACTGGATTTCTTAATAAAATATTGGTTGAATTTATTTATCTTTGAGTTTAAATCCTGAGAACTATTGTTATTTCTATTTCGATGATTGAAAGACAATAGAAAATTTTATTAACGATATAAGGTGATTGTTTTCCGCTGTTGAAATTAATATTTAAAACGAAAATTTATGATATTATGTGATATCATGTGAAATTTTATAACATCCTAATTATTAAATGTATTGTTATTATTTAATAATTATCGTCGGGAAATAGAGTGTTACATTCTTGTTGTTGTTGTTGTTGTTGTTAACCTTAGTTGTCAATGTCGCTGTTGTTGACAACACTGCCATCTGAGTCGTTGTTGTTGTTGTAGTTAATCCCGCCATCTGATCTGACAGAGCTTTGGCGACCGCAATTAAACCGTCAAATTCTTCCCTCGTAACCGGTTGATCTCCCATGGCTGATCTCGTTAGGAAAAGAACAGAAGAAACCTGCTCTGTAACCAACTAACGCAGTCGGAAGCATAGGCTAGCAAGCGCTAAACTAGATTGAAAAGAAATAAGTTTGCAAGCAACAAACTTGTGAAAATAGGGTTCCAGAATCCACCAGAAATTGAGAAAACTCTCTAAAATATTATTTAATGAATAAAATTTGTCTCTTAGGCTACCACTGTTAAGCTTAAATAAGGAAATAACAAACCCTAATGGACCAAAAATAACAAACTGAAAACAAAACAAACAAACAAATAATAAAATTAGGCTAAAATAATAAAATACTAATGAAATATTATGAAAAACCTCCTACATCATGTATTTTCAGCGCCCTGTGACAAAAATACAACGTGTACATCCAACATTCAACACATCAAGTTATTAAGGCCAAAATTGTAATAAAAAGATTAAATGAACAGTTAAACAAACATTTCAGCAAATACTTATCACCTTGAAGCTATGTAGTATTCGATGAAAGCAATTTCTTTCAATAAAACTTGTAATTGGTGCAAATATAGAATTGCATAATAATATTAAAAAAGCACTCGTGTAGTATCCCCAAAATGATCATGTAAATTAGGGTTGCGCGTAGTGCAGTTTGGTTCGGTTTTAAGACTAAAAGTTATATGAATTGCAAAATAAAAAAACATGCGGTTTGGTTTGGTTCAGTTGACTTTAAAATAAAATCTGAACCAAATTAATGTGGTTTCGGTTGGATCGGTTGATGTAGTTTTTTTTTGGGACAATACAACTTTTTGTTTTCAACATTAAAATCAAGTTAAAAGACTAAAATACAACATGTTTCAAACAATGTTTTTAATTTCATCCAACGTTACAATTTCATTTTCACCAAACAACATATAACAAATTAAAAATGTGGACAAAAAGTTACTATATTATGTAAGAAATGTAAAAGACTAAGAGTGTGTTTGGATGGGGTAATTGAAATTTTTTGAAGAATTTAGAATTTCAAGGAATTCAAATGATTCAATTCAATTGCTTTCATTGTTAAATGTTATTGTTTGGATGAAGTAATAAAAAAAAATTATTGTCATCATTTTTGGGCAACTTTTATAAAAAAAATAAAATTGGGCCAAATTTGAAAAATGAAATTAGGGGTCAATTTGAAATTTTCAAAAAATTGAGGGGTCAAATTATAATTTTTGAAAAACTTGAGGGTCAATTTGCAATTTTTTATAAATTTATTGGGGTCAAATTGAAAATTTTGGAAAATTTGAGAACCAAAATGCAAATTTTGAAAATTTATAACAATGAAGAATTTTGAAATTCTTAACTTTTAGGTGTCATTTGAAATTCTCTAAATTTAACTTGAACAAAATACTTCATAAATTTTCATCATTTT
>Ga0099826_10000935_pt1 | contig 16138 bp, 9 predicted proteins | sample Mtrugardesep15_FD_76830 | JGI IMG/M metagenome (GOLD analysis project Ga0099826, IMG submission 76830) | Root nodule microbial communities of legume samples collected from California, USA - M. trunc garden sep15 | ecosystem: Host-associated > Plants > Roots > Nodule | place: USA: California... | reverse complement strand
CAAATATACAAGTCGTATATTATGTAATTTAATATAATCGGGGCGGGTTCGGGGACGGGTTCGGGGTGGGTACATGTTTCCCCATTACCCGCCCCACCCCCATCCTTTAAAATCGGGGAAAACTCAAACCCAAACTCAGTCAAAGCGGATTTTCCCCGTCAAAATCGGGGCGGGTTCGGGTGGATACCCGCGGGTACGGGTTCTGTTGCCATGCCTAGGTGTAATCGTAAAAAGAACTATCCATATTTTATAAGAAAGTATTGACGTTATTATCATTATTATAGATGCATAGTTGATATATTAACTTGAATGGAATACAAGTATTATTAAATCGAGTATACAATTGGAAAAAATGTTTCCTTAATTATATTTTTGGCAATCCTATCTTATCACACCAAGAGAAATGGTCTATTTTAAAATTAGACTTTTATTTTCTCAATTTTCGTGTTGATTGTAGTTTTAATTCCACACATATTTTTTTACCTCAAAAAGTGTTTTCTATCCTAAAAAAAATGGTGATTTTGGTCTACTAGTGTTTTCTTTACAAATTCATTTTTCGGCAATAAAGCACAATTTCTTGAACTATAAAAATCTTCCCAAATTGTTTGTCATGTTCCAAAGAAAACCATAATTCAATTCAACAAAAAAAAATGTTGATACGAAAAAAGAAGTTAAAATCCTTGATCGATGATGCATAAAAAGAGATGAATCGAATCCTAATCAAAACCGAAAATTATCAAGCTTTGAAATAAACAATCGAAAGGATGAAATAGAGAGGTTTTCGTGGTCGCGTGAATCTAAAAAGATGAATTAGAAACGGTGGCAATGAGAGCGGCATGAAGGCGGTGGATTTGGAGAGATGAAGAAGAGAGAAACTGAAAAGATTCAATTTGTTCGCGATAGAGAAACTAGTGAATAATTCATATTTATCTTATCAGGTTGCTAACCCACCAAAGATAAGAATAACAAAGAATCAATATGATATGATAACTAATAAGTTTATTTTTTATTTTCTATGGATGCACCAAACAAAGGATTTAAGTAGGAAAATATATTTTTATCATATCCTGTCTTTTTATCCTGCACACCAAACAGTTCGTAAATGTCTTACAAAGTGTCTTGGGAGTATTGATTAACATTTCCCGTTATTTTTTTAGGGAGTTATTGACCAATTTATAATAAAATCTCATTCAATTCGTGTATTTTTTACTACTAGTAAACATATTTTATAAATCAAAAGTTGCATATAAGAATGTAATACACCAACAATGAGTTAATTTAAATGATAAGATATTTAAAGCTATAAATAAGTAATCATAATTCAATCGAAGATTTCTATTCATTATAAGAACTTTTTTATTTTGTGAATCAAAAATTTTAAATTATTTCACTTCTCAAAAAAGAGTTTTAATATACAATAGAATCAAATCAAACTATTGATGACCAGTTGTGAGACTGATTTAACATATTTCTACAATCTCAATGTAGAAATTAAGTTTTCTCATTTAGTTGACTAAAGAAAAAGAATTTTTCAAAAAAGGTTATTAGATTCCCCTAAATTTAAATTATCACGATGATGATAAAATGACTTAACTGCCCTCGTTCCTCCCACTATATAATAAAACAAAACCCATATTTCATATTCTGTATTTTCATTCATTCTTGCTGCTCTGTTCTTGTCATAACAAAAGAGATAGAGTTAAACTTGGAGCAAATAAGTAAACATGTTGGGTGTGTTTAGCAGCTCCGTCGTGTCCCCGCCAGATGAGCTAGTTGCAGCTGGCAGCCGAACGCCGTCGCCAAAGACGACGGCGACGGCACTGTTGAAGCGTTTCTCTGAGAGCAACGGTGGTTCAACAGTATCAGTGGAAGTCGGAGATCAAGTCCGGTTTGCATATACACATCAGAACGAGTCGTCGTTACAACCCAGGTAATTAAACACTCACCTATCAGAACGAAGGTGTTTGATTCGAACTTCAACCTCTAAGTAATCTATAATACGTTTTTTCTTATGATTGAGCTAAACTTATAGAGATAAAACCATCAATTTTAACAAGATGAGAGAAATTCCTGTAAGAAAATAAGAGAGAAATTATAAATTCAAAAGTTATACCGGATAGGCTGTTGGTTGGATGGGAAATTCTTGAATGTGACAAACTTTTGATACAAGGTTTGTACGAATCATAAATATTATTTAATTCTTATTTCTTTTTCTGTATTTTATCATTTATGTGGTTGTGTTCAAATTTTGTGATCATACAATAGTTTCTCAATTGGTTGGATTGGTAAAATTTTTCTTTTTTTATTAAGGGTAGGTAAACTTCATTTCTAATTTTCAAAAAACTTTTACTTTTTTTGGCTCAATAAATTATCAGCTATATAATTTAAAAATAATCAAATCTAAGTTGAGCACATTTAGGCTATGTTTGGATAGTGAGAGGAAAGAAAGTAAAATGAAAGATTGATTAAGGAATGAAAGTGAATAGAAAGTAAAGGGAAAGTAAGATGATTTTTAGGTTGTTTGGAATAAGTGAAATGAAAGAAAGAAAGATGTATATTTAGTAAATGAGTTATGAATTTATTATTTATTTAATATAATATATTCATATTTACATATTAAAAAATAAAAATTGATATGTTAATATATACATGAAAATGAATATTTAATGGTGGATATGTCATATAAAGTTTAATAGGTATACTGTTTAGGCAGCCTACTATTTAACATATATAATGTTATCGTAAAAGTAAGATGATTCTTCCCATCATAGACTATATAAATAGAAATTAAATTGAAGTAAACTAATTTTGTGTACTCTTTTTTCTTCTAGTATTTTGCTTTATTCATTGCTGTAAGTGTTGATTTATCATTGTTCTAAGTTATTAAATTGACCTCTTTATCATCTTATATTATTATCTAAGTTCTAAATATTGAATGGAAAATGGCAGAATGTTTGGTGTAAAAGATGAGATATTCTGCATGTTTGAGGGAGCTCTAGACAATTTAGGGAGATTAAGGCAACAATATGGACTAGCCAAGTCAGCTAATGAAGTAGTTTTGGTGATTGAGGCTTACAAAGCTTTACGTGACAGAGCACCTTACCCTCCCAATCATGTTGTTGGTCATCTCAGTGGCACTTTTGCTTTCATACTTTTTGACAAATCCACTTCTACCCTTTTTGTGGCCTCTGTAAGCACTAATCCTAACACTAAGTTTTAAAGGTTTTTTGTTTAAATTTCTTTAGTCGTTTTGCTTAATGTATTATTATTTTTTTTTTGACAGGATCAATTTGGTAAGGTACCACTATTTTGGGGAATAACTGCTGATGGATATGTAGCATTTGCTGATGATGCTGAATTGCTTAAAAGTGCTTGTGGCAAGTCACTTGCTTCTTTCCCTCAAGGTACAATGACTTCTATCATGGAAATTAGTCTGATTGAGTTAACACTTGCTTCAGCTCGACTTTATTTGATAAAAATTTGTTCTGCTCGAAATTGGACTCAAAGTTTGATATGAACATTATTTTCCTGCTAAAGATTGAATCAATTCAAGCTCACTAACTGCTCCATCGGTTCAACTTGTTAATTAGATTAAGTGTAGGTTGAATCAAGTTCAATGAACTACTTGTTGAATCATGTTTTGAACTAATTTTGTGTTGTTTTGATTCATTGTTAATGAATGTCTGTCTGTAAGTGTGCACGACACATTGAATTAAATAGAGTAATCTGGTGCTAATTTTGTTTTTTATCTGAATCGAATTTGGTACTCCGCATTTTATAACACTCGCACACACGCACCAACCAATTGTGACTACCTTGGATGATGTTTGTGAAAGGGTTGGATTCGTACAAGGTTAGTGACTAGTACAAGGATATTCTTAGTTCTGTTTCATCGGTGACACTGTTGGTCTGTAATTCTACAGGATGTTTCTACTCAACTGCTGTTGGAGGATTGATGTGCTATGAGAATCCTAAAAATAAAATTACTGCAGTACCTGCTAATGAAGAGGATTTCTGGGGTGCAACCTTCAAGGTAACAAAATGAGAACATAAATCATATGTGACCAAGATTATTATAGTTAAATTTCCCTTAGGTAACAGATAGTCTAAGTGATACATGTATATTGATCGTACTTATTTAATTTGTGGTTAATGTTGCTCTCTCTTAATGAACTTGACCTCTAAATATTAAGTTACTGATTTTCAGGTTGAAGGGGCAACAGTTCTTGCAGCCAGAGAGTAGACCCTTTTATGAGTGAATGCTTTCTTAAGGGGCTATGTAATTAAATGGCTTGATGATGAGTGAAGCAAAGTGGTAGAAGTGTAACCTTGTTCATTAGATATATAATTTACTATTTATATCCATGTACAGTTGTGTTTTTTCAATCTAATAATAATTCTGATTGTGGTTCTCTATTGTCCTTGTTATTTATTCTCTATTGAATTTCGCAAATAAGCAAACATATGTGATGGTTGGGTGCCTTTAACATTTTTTCGGTACACCAAAAAGTCTCACATTATTTGGGAGTCGAACATAAGATAGTTTATAAACAACACAAGGGTAATTTATAAAAAACATACACTCCTCAATCCACTTGGATGTCATTTACAAAGAATAAAGTCGGAGTGTTTTACACATACCTCAAAACGGACAATAATTTGAAAATGTGGCTTGAGGTTGAAACAACCATAAATCTTCAACGAATGTTATTTGAGGTCAAACTTTGTTTTACAAACTTTAAATAGAATATTCATTCATCATTCATAGCATAACAAACAGACGAACATGTTGTAAACATTCGGTTTTTACAAAAGCAAGTTTCTTTAAAAGCATTTTTTAAAGAATGTAAAAAACTCTACTCTATTCCATTGTTATATCATGAGAATATAATATCACGTGGGTCTCGCAATTTCACGTGGAATCTATTTCAGAGTGAGTGTTTAAGCGATTGATGTATTTAACATTCCTCTCATTACTAGCATATATCTTATAATTTTTACTCTATGTCAATGTATCATGGTTCAATAGTTAAAGATTCAACGCAGGACAGATCCAGACTTTAAGTATATGTGAAGCTAAAATTTCATAAAAACAATAATGCAAACTATATTAAAAATAAAAAATAACATTTTTTTTTTAAAATGACAAATTTTATTCATCGATAAGTTAGGTGTAAGACACACCATCAACTCGCGGGTAAACAAGAAAAAACAACAAAAAATGCACCGTATATAAGTGGCACGCCAAACAAGCAAACACATTGCTTGTACGAAGGATTTAAAAGATTTTAATGACATTGTATGATACAATACATTGCAATGAATACCGTCTCTTATCCATCTGTTGAAAATGAGCTAAAATAACATCATTGTTAATTGTTAAAAAAACATCTCTTTCTATATAAGTTACAAGATGGTCATCTAGCCACTCATCACCCATTTTATTACATAGGCTACTATTCACAACTTTCATAGCTGAAAAAACACGTTCAACACTTGCAGTTGCTATCGGCAAGAGCAAGACCAACTTCAAAAGTTTATGAACCATAGCAAATGTGTCACTTATTTGTTTCCACAAGTTTTACACAAAGTTCTGAAATCTCTTTCAACTTAACATATTTTAGGTCAGATCGAACATTTGAAATATAATTGACGTAACACCACTTCCGACACATCTATAAAAAACATGACAAACAAAACGCTAGGTCCTTATATTCACTATACTCAATCCAATCATACAAATTAATCCAATTCTTACAAAATCTACGTCTTTGTCTACATGCCTAGTTATTACACTATGTGCTAAATATTGCTCTCCACACAATCTTTCGTGTTCCACCTTTACTCTGTTACTCATACATTTGAAAACTAGTGAAAACCATGGCATACTGTTAGCCTAAACTAGTGATTTATGAACATTACAATGGGCAGCCAGGAGCACAACAAACTAGTGATTTACGCATACAGTTTAATATGCTTTAATTACTACTCAACACAGACAAAAATGCAGATTCCAATTTTACAATGAGAAAGAAATTAGGATTTCAATTAAAATATGAGGTTTATGATTTTTCCTACTCAAAATCAATATAAGGATCAAATCAAACATTCTTAGTAATTGATGTCACTAAGGACCCTAACAATTTTAAAACCTAAAACAAACAATTGGTGAATGAGAGGGAAATTGAAGTATCAATGGCTTACCTTAGAGTGAGAGGTGAGAGTTGAGATTGAGAGATGAAGAGCTGCTATGTTAGTTGAGATTGAAAGAGGATGAAAAGAGAAGAGAGGGGTACGTTTACAGTTTCCAAGAAGAGAAAATGAAAGAGTAAGAGTGAAAGCTGTCTTTTATTTAAAAAAAAAAAAACTTGGGAAAAACATGTGGAGCTATACATAGCTCCTAAATGTATCTGTCCCTGATTCAACTCAAAATCCGCAAAAACCTGGACTTGAATCCCGTTGCCTATTAGGTTCAACAAAGAGAGCAAAGGATATATTCAAAATATTTCATCTTTCATTAATCATAGATAATGTTTTGCAAAAGTCTCTTGTGGAGAAGAGGCCCCAAAAGAATCGTACTGTACATTTCAATTCAACATACACAAGTCTTATATTAGTCAAAGAGATTTTTCCATGCCAACTCGTGCCTACCAAGCTAATTCAAGTTAAAAATCAATTTGACCAAAAAATATATATCTTCTACCATATTCTCTACACATCTAATGTTACGTGTAACTTTAAGTTTCTTCACAGATTTCAAAAATATTAGGAATAAATAAAAGATTAATATTAGATGTGTGTGTTACTTGACTTCACAAGAAAACATATAAAGTAAATGGTACTTTCAAGTTTCAACAGGTCCTACAAATTTGAAAAATAGATACTAAATTGAGTTGGAGACATCTTATTTAAGAACGAAAATTTATGTATTTCCTGAAAAGGAAAAACGTATGAAAATTTTCCTCAACAAATTTCATATATCAATCAAATTTGAGTAGTTCCTTTTTGTAAATTTTTTGAGTTATAAAGTATTTTAAAAAATTAATACGGGAGCTATTAGCATTTCGGATTTAGTTCATCTGTTTTGTTATTTTAAATAAATAAGCGGATCATAGATTTTAAGTAAGAGAAACTTCAACCTTTTACTAAGTTTTTTTTCTCCTTCGTTCATCGAAAAGCGGGTGGTTTTATGTCATTTTCTAACCTAGAATCACCCCTTGCATAATTTTTCCAATTTATTTTGATCTAAATATATGAATTCCTAATATATATATATATATATATATATATATATATATAAAATGTTTTTTTAGTGATTTTGTCGTCTGAGTGCAGCGTTATGTTCGTCGTCGTGCAGCGTTGTTTGATTTCATATTTTGTTGCGGTGTTTGTTTGATTCATATTGAAAGATTTGCGAAACATGAGTATTCTGGGTGATTTAGTCATATTATTTGTAGACATTTTGCCGTTGTACTTGGGTGATATGAGTTTGTTCCTAGATTCACCGTTTACGTTTTTAACGATGTTGATGATGTTATTGTATTTGATGTATTATACTCTCTCCGTACCAAATTGTACGACGTTTTGAGTATTTCACACATATTAAGAAATACAATTAATAATGTGTGGAAAAGAGATATTATAAGTTGTTTTATAAAATTGTCCTTGATAAATAATATGAGAAAGATAAATGAAAGAATTGAAAGAAGAGAGAGTAATAAATAGTTAAGGTTATAATAGAAAAAGTAACATTAATGTTGCATTGGTATTGTAAAGTGACATATAATTTGAGACTAATTTTTTTTCTTAAAACGACATACAATTTGGGACAGAATGAGTATCAATTTGAACGAATGAATATCATTTTATTTTTGTAAAAATTTACTCAAAAGAATTTAAATTATTTTCTAAAATTTCAAGGCCTCCGAAAACCAAACACACTAATGAGAGTTGCCATAACTGTAGCTAAAGTTTATTTATTGCTGATATCAACATATATGTAAATTTATCACAAGTCAATTCCAAAATTTTAAATGTAAATATAACCTCCAACTAAAATGAAAGCTTGTTTGGTATGGGGCCTATATTGGCAATATACATAATAATTTGTCTAATATCACAAGGTTAAGAGTCTTGAGACAATTGAACTCATCCTTAAACAGTACAATGATTTTAAATCATTTTGCTATCATCTTTGTCTTCCTCTTTCTCACATCTCACTCATTAGCAGCAGACACAACTTCCTGGATCAAAGCTGGTTATTACTATTCAGGCAGTGAAATTTCAGCTTCAGACATAAAATCCAATCTTTTCACACACCTTTTATGTGCTTTTGCTTTTATAAACTCCACAAACTACAATATCTTTATAAACTCTTCTGAGGAACACAAATTCTTCACCTTTACCAATACAGTAAAGCTTCAAAATCCATCTATTAGAACTCTTTTATCAATCTATACTGGAAGAGAAAACTCTTCATTTTTTAACTCATTGCTAAACCAATCTTTTAACAGGAAATCTTTCATTGATTCTTCCATGAAAACAGCAAGAAAATATGGGTTTCAAGGCATAGACCTTTGTGGAGTCTTACCAAAGCAGGGCAAAGAACTTGCAAATTTGGCAACCCTTTTGAAGGAATTGCGAATCGCAATAACTTCTGAAGCAAGAAACTCTAAAAAGCAAGAGTTAGTATTAGTGATGGCAGGTTATTATCTCAAATCTTCAGATTCCTTTAGCTATCCTTTTGAATCAATGCAGAAGAATTTGGATTGGGTTCATTTTGTTGCATATGATTACTATCTTCCTAAAAAGGACAATTTTACGGGTTTTCATGCGGCTTTGTATGGTTCATCTGGTTGGGAAAATACTGATTCAGGTATTAAAGAGTGGAGAAAGAGGGGATTTTCTTCTAACAAACTTGTAATTGGTTTGCCTTATCATGGATTTGCATGGACACTTGTGAAACCAGGTGAAGGTGGTGTTGGTAGACCAACTTCTGGTCCTGCTATTACAAAGGATGGTTCAATGGCTTATAAGTTGATAAAAAGTTATATTAGAAGCTTTGGTGATGGAGTAGTATCATGTTATAATGATACTTTTGTGGTGAATTATTTCACTGTTGCATCCACTACTTGGGTTAATTTTGATGATGTGGAAGCTATTAAAGAAAAGGTATCTTATGCAAAGAAAAATGGATTACTTGGTTACAATGTTTTCCAAGTTGGGAATGATGACAATTGGGTTCTTTCAAAGGCAGGTAACTTTTTTCTACCCTCTTTCAATTCCCTTTGCTTGTTTTTCAATGCTAAAGATATGACAGTATGACTTGTAGTTACTAGTACGGTTGATTGTAATCTTCTAAACCGGACAGTAATATTTAAATACAAGTTACACTCCGTAGAACCTAAGCTTGATTAATGGAGAGGTACTGCAGTAGCACTAGTCAAAGAGGTAGGCACAATTAGCCGAACTCCGTCATCAAACATTGTGTGTTATTTGTCTGTGTTTTTCGTATGTTTTTACTTTTGAACCGGGTTCTTGTTCTAACAAGACCCTTCACTACCCTTGTTCCCTAGTCAAATTTGAAGTTAAATACTAGGTTTTTGAAACTCCATTTTAATAAAGACTAATTAGTTGAGCTAGACACACCACTTTATCAATAGATTGGTGTTGTAATTATGGATTAACATTTGTATCACTTTCTTCAGCTCAAGAAGTAGATGAAGATCATCATAACAGAAGGTTGCTGATAATTGTGCTGCTTACTACTCTGGCTGCTGCCATTATCTTGGGAGTAATATTTTGTTACTACCACCAAGGTAAGGATATGATTAACCTTTACCCTAGTGATAAACTTAATATTATAATAAATAAAGAGATTGAGTTGTGTACAATTTTCCCTATTTATGTTTTTATTTATCTCAAACTCCTTTGTTAGGAACAATTACCACTGCATTTACAAGAATGATATACAAAATGAGGATATATTTATCAGCAGCTGAAGGAGATCTCAATGCAAATGGTTCTGATTTAATAGTGTTTAATTATCTCACAATTAAAGTGGCAACAGATAACTTCTCAAAAGAAAATAAGCTTGGAGAGGGTGGATTTGGTGCAGTGTACAAGGTAACATATGGAAATACATCTGTTGGTGAAATATTTCATGAAATAGAAACTGTGAAATGTAAATTGAAGATTAGAAAAGTTTACAATTACTGTGATAACTGGTAAGGATAGTAATGATGTATTTTTTATATGAATTTCTAGGCACTGAATTGTTGACATATTTTAATATCTCGTTAGCGAAAACTCTATTAGCCACATCATATCCAGCACTCTATATCACATCCAGCAAATCTTAACATTAAAAACTAATTAATTTTAATATCAGATGCATGAATCAGAACTATAGCTCATGCATCTTCTAGTAACTTACCATTGATCCAGATGAAATATTGCATGAAAGAACAACTATTTATTTGATACCTAATAAATTTTCATAGTCGAGCCTTGACACTCATTCAATGAAGGAGGTTGCTTGCTCTTAAATCCCAAGACTATAGTATCTTAATTTCAGTAGATACAGAGTTGTTAGTTATGCCATATGTAACACCGACACAAATTGAAGGCACATTTTGAGTTCAACACGACACTGACACATGTTGCATTTAACACTTCTATTTTTCAAAATTGTTATCGGTGTCTATGCGTTAGTGATCACTGCTCCGTAGGTAATAGGTTATGTTTGCTGTTATCCATTGATTAGTTGATTACTAGGAATTTCCGCTTCAACTATGAAAACTTAAAAAAATTTAAATATTCATATCGTAAACAACTTTAACCCCAGCGCAAGGAAAGACTCTAAATATTTATAGACCACAAATATCAAACATTATATGCTATTCTGTTACATCCATGCCACAAATCGAGAGTGCAGTGGAGTAATTCTCTGATGACAATGTTATGATTTAATTTTTGCCAGGGAAAATTACAGAAGGGACAGGAAATAGCTGTCAAAAGACTATCAGAAACCTCCAATCAAGGACTTGAAGAGTTCAAAAATGAGATCACACTTACAGCAAGACTAAACATGTGAATTTAGTTAGACTTTTGGGTTACTACACAAAAAGGAATGAGAAGCTTCTGATCTATGAATACCTCCCAAATAAAAGCTTAGATCATTTTCTCTTTGGTCGGTTACTAATATTTTATTTGCTACTAAGCTCAATTAATGTTCAAAGTATGGTGGAACAAAAAATTAATGTTCAAAGTAGCAATAATTACAGAATGTACTGATTTGTTCAGCTATAATAGAATTACAGTGACTAATGGTTCAGAATTGAACTTAATGCAGATCCAAGGAAATCAATTCTTCTAGATTGGCGTAAGCGTGTGAATATCATTGAAGGAATTACTCAAGGCCTTCTTTATCTCCAAGAGTACTCAAATTTTACGATAATCCACTGAGATCTTAAAGCTAGTAATGTTTTGTTAGACCATGAGATGAATCCTAAGATATCAGATTTTGGTATGGCTAGAATTTTCGGGAAGTATCAACTTGAAGCAAACACAAGCAGGATCGTGGGAACATAGTAAGTAAATCATAATCATTAATCTGTTATCTTTGCTCCCTCGATGTCTCTAATCACTGGAATTGGCCTTTGTAGTGGGTATGTACCTCCAGAGTATGTCAGAAAAGGCATATACTCACCCAAGTACGACGTTTATAGTTTTGGAGTTCTTCTCTTGCAAATCATAAGTGGAAAGAGGACTTCACATTATTACGGCACACATGAAAATATGAACCTTTTGGAATACGTAAGTTATCTATCTGTTTTAAGAAAAGTCTTTTTCTAATGACACGTGACAGAATTTTACACTTCTGTTTTCTGTAATTTTTGTACCACCTTTGTGCATCTTGCACAAGATCTTTACTAATTTTCTTGATGTTGAAACATATAATCAATTTGCTATTTCATTTTTCAGGCTTATGAGCTCTGGATAGAAGGGAGAGGCATGGAGTTTTATGACCCTTCATTGGATGATTCAACATCACATTGTAAAATCATGAGATGCATGCAGGTAGCTCTTTTGTGTGTTCAAGAGAACTCAGCAGACAGACCTTCCATGTTAGAAGTTGATTCATTGCTCAAGAATGAAGGTGCCTATGTTGGTACTCCAAATGTGCTCGCTTTTTCGATGAAAAAACATGAAGACGATAAGGGAGATACATCTAACTCCGGGTTCAAATTTTCTTCAATCAATGATGTTACAATTTCTCAAATGGTACCAAGATAATGGTATGGAGCAAGACATTCTAGTGCTTAATGCTATATCTAGTTTAGGCCTAGTAAGAATTTTTAGATCAACCAGGGAAAATTTTGAGAAACCAAAAACAGAATGTCTATATTGAGCTAAAAATCGATCTATTTTGAGAAAAAAAATTCCACCTAATGACACAGATCAAAATTTCACGCCTTTATTTTATGTTAATATCTGAGAAATCTTGCACAGAATCATTACTAGATAGTTTCTAAAAGATTTTACAATAGAATTTTCTGTCGAAATCCTATTGTATAATGAATATAAGTCTTGTAATATGAATAGCACTTTTGTTGGATGGAACTCATAGTCTTGTGTTTGTTACGATATAGACTAGGCGTGTAATGTGCATTTTTGACAACAGATATTTTGTTTTTAACTTATGGTATGGCTATCACAAAGATTCTCAAATTCTTCAAGGTACTTCTAGAGAATGAAAAATCAAGTGATTAATACACCATTTTCAATGCTAATAAGAATCTACTACACATGAGCATTTCTCATGGCATGCCATTCAAAGAAGCTTGCAAAGCTTCCACATCTGCAAAATCCAAAACTTCAGCATACTTGATATGCCGTGCCAACGAGAGAAAGAGAACAAACCAAACAGGAAAGAGAAGAATGTTCAAACCCCTTCTTTTAAGAAGGAATCTCACAAGGAATAGAAAAAGAAACCTTGGTGAAATCTGATGCTCATATTGAAACTCAGATTGAAGAAAAGAAAGAAGATCAGACTTGAGAAAAGACCGCTGATCAAGTTGAGAATCAACTTGAAGAGATGATTGCCAATCAAACTGAAGATCAAAATGAGCCTCTAAGCATTCTTCTCATTGAAGTGGAAACTCCTCAAAACTCTGATCGAGATGCTTTTGATGTTACCAAACAAGAACACATTGAGGAAAATATTGCTAGAATAGTACAAGAACTTCAGATTAAAGTAGAGAGAAAATCTCCTAAGAAAGAAGAGGAGATAAAGGTAAATTTGAGGAAGACAAATCATTTGAAGAAGAGCCAAACAATTTGGTCTCACAGCATTCTGAAAAGAATGTTCACTTCAGTGTGGACAATGTAAAAATTCCTAATTCTCCTCATTATGATTCTTTTTTCCAAAATCTATTTTGATCAAGTGCATGCACGTTATTTCTGCAACACAACAAATGGTGCAATTATAAGGCTTTGATAATATTACTCCCTTTTTCATTTTATCTTCTTCCATCTTTTCTATGTTAAAATTATTACATGTAACTCATTCATAAAAAAAAATATATAAAAAAATTATGTGTAGCTTTTTCGTAAAAAGAGTATTACGTACTCTAAGTTCGTAAACGGCTATTAAAAAGAACAAATAAATATCGTTATAATAATTTTATAAATTATAATTCATTAATTACTTTTTTGCAAAATTATTTGTAACTAGTAAATATTAATCACTGTCATAAATATAAATGAGTTAAAAGTGATGTAATTAATAATATTAATTTAAGTATAAATAAAAATTAATTATTTTAAAAATATAAACAAATGTTTATTTTGAGGCATTTTATTTTATTTTTTATACTTAATAATATATAAAGGATTGACTATATAATAGAAGAAATATATGTAAGTAGATGTGTCAAATGAGTTGGCCCAGCCCAGGGCCCTTTATGTTTTATTTTTTAAATTTAATCACTCTTTTTTTATGTATTAGTTACTCATCACTATTTTTTGCTAAAATATGATTGGATGGATATAAAAATGTAAATGATTTTTACATCAACGTTGAATAATAGCTAAAATTCTAGATTATTCCTTCAATTAAATCAAATTAATAATTTATAAACTTTAAAATTTTAAAACTTTAAGCTAAATTCATTCATATTTATTAAGTTTATTTATTTAATATTTTTTAATTAATAAATTTTAAATTAGTTGATAATTTTATAAAAAATATAATGTTTTTTTAACAAAAATAAAATGAAACATGAGTTAATGGACTGACCCAAAGCCCGATGGGCCAGCCCGACCCACTTATGTATGAGCCAAATGGGCTTGGGCCAAAAAAATCCGAGTACACTTTCAGGCTAATTTTTAGGCCCGGCCCAAAAACATTGGCTAATAGCCCGACCTATTTTTGACATCCCTATGTAAGGATACTCTCTTCTCTTTTCTTTTTACCGAGACTAGACTAGATATATTAATATGGAAAGTGTGATCTCTTGTTTAGGTGCCTTTCGTGGGAACAACAGACTAAGCGTGTCCTTAAGTTTGAACAGGTCGTTCAAATTTGGGAAAGAACGGAAAGGTCCTAAGAGTAATTACTCCCTCTCTTCTCAACGTAGAAAGAGAGTGCTGTTTGGTTTTGGCAACACGTAACCAATACATATACTACAGGGTTAAGATAACTCATCCTTAAACAATACTAACAATGTTTTCAAAACATTTTGCTATCTTCCTCTTTCTCATATCTTACTCAATTGCAGACACAACTTCCTGGGTGAAAGCCGATTATTACTATTCCGGCGTTGAAATGGAAGCTACAGAGATAAAATCAACACTTTTCACACACCTCTTATGTGCTTTTGCTTTCATAAATTCCACTAACTACAACATCTCTATAAATGACTCTGACTCTCAGCACCAGAAGTGTAAAGCTTCAAAACCCATCTGTTACGTCTCTTTTATCAATCTACACTGGAGCAGAAAATTCTTCAGTTTTTAACTCATTGATAAACAAATCTTCTCATAGAAAATCATTAATTCATTCTTCCATCCAAACAGCAAGAGAATATGGGTTTCAAGGCATAGACCTTTGTGGAATCTTACCAAAGCAGGGTAAAGAACTTGCAAATTTGGCAACCCTTTTGAAGGAATTGCGAATCGGGATAACTTCTGAAGCAAGAAACACTAAAAAACCAGAGCTAGTTTTGGTCATGGCAGGTTATTATCTTAAAGCTTCAGATTCCCTTAGCTATCCATTTGAATCAATCCTACAAGGGACAATGTCACACGTTTTCATGCAGCTTTATACGGTTCATCTGGCTGGGAAAATACTGATTCAGGTATCAAGGAGTGGAGAAAAAGAGGATTTTCTTCTAACAAACTTGTAATTGGTTTGCCTTATCATGGATATGCATGGAAACTTGTGAAACCAGGTGAAGGTACACCAACTTCTGGTCCTGCTATTACAATGGATGGTTCAGTGTCTTATAAGTATATGAAAAGTTACATTAGAAGCTCCGGTGATGGAGTAGTTTTATGTTATAATGACACTTTTGTGGTGAATTATTTCAATGTTGCATCCAATACTTGGGTTAATTTTGATGATGTGGAAGCTATTAAAGAAAAAGTTTCTTATGCAAAGAAAAATGGATTACTTGGTTACAATGTTTTCCAAGTTGGGAATGATGACAATTGGGTCCTTTCAAAGGCAGGTAAATTTTTTCTACCCTCTTTCCATTGTTTTTCAATTCTAAATATTTGACCTGAAAATATGACACAATTGACTGATTCTGAAATGCTAAAGATATTTTGGTTATGACTCATAGTTACAAGTAAGGTTCATTGTAATCTTTTAAATTGGACTGTAGTATTAAAATACCAGTTGTACTCTGTACACCCTAAGCTTGATTAATAGAAAAATACTGCAGTCGCATTGGTCGGAGAGGTAAGTACAATTGGCGGAACTCTGATCAAACATTTTGTGGTATTTGTATGTTTTTTTTTTTTTTTTTTTTTTTTTTTTTTTTTTTTCCTTCCTTTTTTTTCTTTTTTGCCCTTTCGGGTTTTCGACCCCCCGGGGAATTTTTTTTTTTTTTTTTATGTTGCCCCTGTTTTT
>Ga0099826_10000934_pt1 | contig 16141 bp, 8 predicted proteins | sample Mtrugardesep15_FD_76830 | JGI IMG/M metagenome (GOLD analysis project Ga0099826, IMG submission 76830) | Root nodule microbial communities of legume samples collected from California, USA - M. trunc garden sep15 | ecosystem: Host-associated > Plants > Roots > Nodule | place: USA: California... | reverse complement strand
TGGGGTTTGGTACCATTGAGGCTGATATAGATCAACTAATCAAAGGAAAACTTCAAACACATATAAGTTCTTGAACAATTAGTTTTGAGATTCAACACAAAAGAAGGAAATGGTGTATTATTTGGAACTTCTCGATTGAATCGTGTGAAAGTGAGCATTGAAATCACAAAACAAGTGATTGTCATATAAGAGGAAAATAGCCATGGTTCTAAATAGTTTCTCAAACCAACAACTTTCCACTTTATAATGATCTTTCAAGTACCCTAAGCATGTCGTCTTCCCCGTACACGCACGTGGGACACAAACCAATACTCGGCACATAAGGCACTACTTTAATTTTGGAAAATGCTAACTGATGCCCCTAAGACACTAGTTAAAGAAGCAAATATAGTAAGTATTGCATTGACAATTGTGTTGTCAATCCTTCAAAGTAAAAACAAATGTCATTTACAATTTCAAACTTTCTTTCTTGGCTTCCTTAACTAGTGCCACCGGAGGCAATAGTTAGCATGACCTTTCAAATTTTGATGCATTTAATGCTAACAACTCCCACTCAAAGTGGACACATCTCCAAAACACATGCAGACACACTTTCCCAACTATTCTCTATTCCGAAACACAAGCCTCATCAAACTTTTACTCTCCTAAAGCTCCTTATGTCATAAGGACAATAATGACTTGGGAGATTGTTATAGACTAGGGCTTAGCCCAAATCGCCGCCTCAATACATGACGACCCATTAACCCATAATTCTCGCACGTTTAATGCAAAATAGAAGACTTCATGTGCGCTTTAGCGCATAGGAACACGCCTCTTCAAATTTGGACTATCCAAATGATCTCTAACGACCTCCCACATATCTCGTCGGGGTTTCACGGGGTTAGTTACAACTATGCTCTGTTATAAAAGCGTGGCTCCACGCCACACTCAAAGTACAATCATACACCACTTTTTGCACACTTCACTTTAATCATCCTCCACCGCACTTGAGAACTAAAAATCAAAACCAAACGAGAGAAATTGAACCTCTTTCTCCAAGTTCTTTCTCTACAACCTCTCTCCCCTCACATCATTTATAACAAACATTCTTATAGAGTAAACAAATGAATAAATCAACAATTGATCAATAATTCAATTATTAATATTAAATGCATTTTTATCGGTAGTAAAAAAAAATTAATATTTGATTTTTATCACTTTACTAGCTATTTACTACTTCATCTATCCCATATTATGTGTTCCATTTGAGGTTTACACAATTATTAAAAAAATAATTTTTATTTTTATTTTTATGATAAAATGTATATTACTTACTAAATCATCTTTATTGATTATCGTTAGCACAATTGTTAATGAAATAAATAAAATTATGTTAATTGAAAGCTTACCGTAAACAAGTACTCTTTAGGACACTTATTAAATAAACCAAAAGTAGGAAAGTTGCATGAAATTCAAGAATATTTTGACTTTTAAAAAATTAAATTTATTATTTTCACTACTTTTCAATACAAAATTTCTATTTTCATCCTCTTAACTAGGGATGACAATGAGTACCCAATGAGAAGGGTACTACAGTGCCTTTTCCCATACCCGCATTTGTAAAAAATATCCGTACTCGTGCCGGTACCCTCTTGGTCAACAACTTTAGTCCCTTTTCCCATACCTTATAGGTACCTAAATGCTCATAGCCACACCCATTACCCGCACTTTAACTATGAAAAGACAATAAAAACATTACAAATGAAATAAAACTACGACCCAAATTTTTTAAAATTAACTCAAAATAACACGAATAGTAATATTTAGTCAAATTGAAAACATCCAAAATATTCTTAAAAAATTGTACATCGGCATGATGAAGTTGTTATTGTATTAAGCTGTTTTTTGGTTTACGTTTAGGTTTAGGCTTAAATATCATAAATAAATTATGTATGATATTATATAAACATGTATATGCGGGGTTATGAGTCTGGGTAGTATAATACCCTTACCTGTGCCCATATCCATTTAAATTTGTGGGTATTATCTGGACCTGTGTCCAGACCCATAAAAACGGGGTTTTACCCCACCCAATTATAGGTATATTTTGCAGTATCCATTTAGTCCGTGTCCAATTGCCATACCTACTCTTAATCAATGTCCTAAACACACTATTTAACATTTTCTATAATTTAAAACAACACTTTTAAAAAAAATATTAATAATTTAAGACAATGAAAATTAAAAAAGATACTCCATCTAATTTAAGATAGGTAGAGAGTAGTATCTTACTCCCTCCGTCCCTTAATATAACCACCTATTGCTTTTTTCACATTTCTTAAGAAATGTTGTTGGTGTAGTTAATGTGTCTGTTTTATAGTATACTTTTACAAAATTACCCTCATTAAAGAGATAAAGTGAAAAGTCAATTTATTGTACTTTTAGAATTAGTAGTAGTATTAAATAAGGGTATCTATGGAAAAAAATAACTAATGTGTGTTATAATTTGAAAAGGGGGTTATATTTAGGGACAAAAAAAAGAACAAAAAGGGGTTATATTAAGGGACGGAGGGAGTATTAATCCTGAACATAGATTCTCATTTTCTGTTCATAATCAAATTGCCTCAAAAGTCTAGTCAAAAGCTAACGACAACGTTGGAATTTTCAAGTTCCTAGTTACACAAATCGAAACACATAGAATCCACTCAAACAATCAAAGTTACCTGCAACGACTACCTGCTTCAATCCAACACAAACTGCTTTCCACGTTTACTCTTTCTTTATCTTCTTCTCACTTCACCACCATCCACGTAATTTCGCATTATAATTCCACCTTTACCCTCAACTTCTTTCCCAAAACCGCGTCCCATAAAGGGCACATTCGTTATTCCATCTCCCCCATCCCTCACCATTTCTAGAATTCTAACCTCTTCTCCTCAGAAGTGATTATCAAAAACTAAAAACAAACATTCACTAAAAATGTCTGAAAACGGAGAAGAGAAATTACTCGCTGTGGCACGTCACATAGCAAAAACGCTAGGCCATAACAATAACAACATGGCTGATGATATTCTTCAAATATTTTCAAATTTCGATGGAAGATTCTCGAAGGAGAATCTTTCAGAGAAAGTCGCTGCGGTCGAGGTTAATGACAGAGATCCAAGAGCCTTCATGGCTTTGGATCACTGTCTTAAAAACCTCGACCGCCGAATCTCTCACTATGTTTCATCTGATCATCCTATATGGGCAGACTCCGCTGACGCTGCTGCTTTTCTCGACGCCGTTGACGACTTAGTAGCTTCCGTATCAGAGTGGAACCACCTCACCGGTGATAAATCCATCGCCACGTGTCTTGCACGCGCCGAGGATATGCTTCAACATGCTATGTTCCGTCTTGAAGATGAGTTTCGTTCTCTCATGGAACGCGGTGGTGAGTCGTTTGACCTAACTCCGCCGTTCCGGAACAGCGATTCGGTGAATTTACCGTTTGATTCTGAAGAAGAGGATGAGGAAATTGACGGTGGTGGTGAAGAGGATCTCATTCCGGTTGCGATGCCGGTAACGGATTATGAAATTGTGATCGATGCGTTACCGTCGGCGACGATTAACGATCTTCACGAGATCGCGAAACGAATGGTTGCTGGTGGATTTGGGAAAGAATGTTCGCATGTTTACAGTAGTTGCCGGAGAGAATTCTTGGAGGAGAGTTTATCGAGATTAGGGTTACAGAAGCTGAGTATTGAAGATGTTCACAAAATGCAGTGGCAGGATATTGAAGATGAAATTGAAAGATGGATTAAAGGTTTCAATGTTGCTTTGAAGATACTTTTTCCGAGTGAGCGACGGTTATGCGATCGCGTGTTTTTTGGATTCTCTTCAGCTGCAGATTTTTCTTTCATGGAGGTTTGTAGAGGTTCTACAGTTCAGTTGTTGAATTTCGCCGATGCTGTTGCGATTGGAAGCCGTTCGCCAGAGCGGTTGTTTAAAATTCTGGATGTGTTTGAGACATTGCGTGACCTAATTTCGGAGTTTGAGTTGTTATTTTGTGATCAGTATAGTGTGTCTTTGAGGAATGAGGCAATTACTATATGGAAGAGGTTGGGGGAAGCAATTAGAGGCATTTTTATGGAGTTGGAGAATTTGATTCGAAGGGATCCAGCTAAGGCGGGTGTTCCGGGTGGAGGACTTCATCCGATTACGCGTTACGTGATGAATTACCTCCGTGCCGCGTGTAGGTCTAGGCAAACATTTGAGCAAGTGTTTGAAGACTATGGACATCCATTGAAGGATTATCCTAAGATGGATGATAGGATGCCTTCATCTTCATCTTTGTCAGTGCAAATGGATTGGATTATGGAGTTATTAGAAAGCAATTTAGAAGCTAAATCCAAAATTTACAAGGACCCTGCTTTGTGCTATGTTTTCTTGATGAATAATTGCAGGTACATTGTTCAAAAGGCTGAAGATAGTGAATTAGGAGCACTTTTAGGTGATGATTGGATCAAAAAACACACTGCGAAAATTCGGCAGTACCATATGCAGTATCAAAGAAGCTCATGGAATAAGGTGTTTGGGTTTCTTAAGGTGGAGAGTAATGGATCAATGCAACATAATGGGGTAGCTAAGTCAATGAAAGAGAAGCTGAAATCGTTCAACATGATGTTTGATGATTTATGCAGGGTTCAATCTACATGGTTTATCTTCGATGAACAGCTTAAGGAAGAAATAAGAATTTCCATTGAGAAACTCTTGTTACCAGCTTATGCAAATTTCATTGCGAGGTTTCAGAATGTTGCTGAAGTTGGTAAACATGCAGATAAATATGTTAAGTATGGAACAGAGGACATTGAAGCAAAACTCAATGATTTGTTTCAGGGAAGCAGTGGATCAACCGGTAGCCGAAAGCGAAGCTAAATCTGTGTGTTTTTTGTGTGTACGTATTTGTTTTGTAGTTGTAATACAAAATTTTGAGTGTAGTTAGTTGTAAAAGATGTATCATGTATGACCTTGTATACTATAAATACTACTATTGTATGTTGTTCTGCTTATTATCATTATGAGGATTGAAAAAGTTCTGCAATTGCTGACACTTGAGAACCACCTGAGTTGCAACTGTGCAGTGTTTAAAATAGTGTAAAAAGTTTTTTAAACAAACAAACATGATTTATTATGTATTAGTGGTATTACCATATATGTGTATTTGCATTTTTATTGGGTAGATTTTAATGTTTTCAATTGGCATGGTTCAGCTCCAAATTGGCTAAAGTTAATTTTACAAATACTTGTGACTATTTATTGTTGCGTGGGATGGTATTCTACCTCATTCTTCCTTCTTACTTTGTCTATAATTTGATGACTATTTAAAGTACTGTGTGATAGTATTTGACATGACTCTTCAAACTAAATGCGTAATTCTCCATCCGGTTTTATTTATAAGAAACACTTGGATCAACAAAAGCTTATGTTTCTTATCTAAATTTTGAAGTAGATACATCAACTTTTGTTGATCTAAATGTCTCTTACAAATAAGATCAGAATGAATACTTCAGTCAAAAGAAAAAGAAGTGGAGTGAAATGCATCTGACATATATCAATCTGACATATATCATTTGTCCTTAGGTCAGGAGAAAAATAAGTGTGGCTTAAAATAGATCATACATTGTTCAAGCGGAAAGTGATTTATGAGTTTGTCCTTAAGTTAGACTTTTTAAGTAGTGTAAAATAATTCAGATAGTGTTCTTGTATTTTGTGCATTTTATCACTTAATTAACTTAGTTGATGACCAAAATAATTTAAATTTCTGATTTCCAGGAAAAAGGTTGTTAGAAAAAAGACATAGGAAGGAGAACAGCCGTGTAATTTTTTTTTGTTAACCATTATATTTCTTGTGAAATGGGTCTTAATAATTCAGAGTTCGACCGGAAGGTAAGTAAAACCTCACAAAAAATCGCATTCTATAAGGAGCTTATTAACCACTTGAGCACAGTCATTTGTTTGAGCAGTTGTGTAGCTTAATTCTAAAGAAAAGTATATGCATATAAAAAATTTAATAATGAAATATAAACAAATATATTAGTTGAATATGAGATGCGTACCAAGGATCCTTCCCACGAACCTTCATAAGGGGAAGGGGATGACTTTTATTCAAAGTCCAAAGTCAATGGTGATAACTCTTTATGCAGGATTCAATCATCATGGTTTATTAAAGTACTTCAATTCAGAGAGAATATGGAACCGATGCTCATGCAAACTGTAAAATGGGTGATGCCACCAAAGGTATGGAGATTTGTGGGTTGTGCTTCATCTATTCTTGGACTACTTTGTTATGCTCTCAGTTCTTCCTTCAATTATCTGTTTGGAGAGTGGAATCTGTTGAAAATTTTTCTTTACAGTATTTTCAGTTTGATCATTTGTCTAATGATTTTGTTTGCAAAGATATGGCAACAATCAAGAAGTCTTCGATTCAAAGCTCACACAGCATTTTTGGTATCGACAATCACATCACTATATTCATTTTTCTTCGATAAAGTGGTGAATGGAAAACCAGATGCATATAGCCTCATTTCATGTGCTTCCTTTGCTATCATGTTACTGAGTTTGTCACAGCAAACTCAGTGCGGATTTGAAGTGGATCTTCTTTACTTTTTTCTCGGATGTTTAATTGTGCAACTCATGAAGATTAGATTGCAGTTATTCATTCTTGGAGCAGGTTTCAGTTACTTAATTATTATTCTCCGTTCTTGTTTTACCTCCATCGATGCTGCTGCACTAGATAATGATCATTCTAGTCTCCAAGATGAAAATCTGGTAGTTATTGAAATCCATTCACATTCACCGCAGCTGCCCAGTACTGATATTGGTGGCAGTAGTATGGTCGAACAACTTAGTAATTGTGTGAAGTTGTTTCGGCAGGAAAATTCAGATCTCATCGAAATGCTTTTGGAGCAGTTGAAAGAATACCTTGGTGATGATTCTGAGTTGACGGTTTCTGATTCTAATTTCGAAGGGGTGCTTCGACCAAAGGAAAATTCAAATTTCATGATCGACGCTTTGCCAACTGACACGATCGACAACCTACAAAAAACTGCGAAGTTGATGATTAGCACCGGGTTTGACAAGGACTTCTCCGACGTGTATATCAGTTTCCGGAGGGAGTTTTTGAAGGAAAGCCTCTCAAGATTAGGGATGCAGAAGCTCAGCGTAGAGGAAGTACAGAATGTGTCATGGCAGGACTTCCGAGACAAGATTGGAAGATGGATTAAGGCTTCCAACGTGGCTTTCAAGATATTGTTCCCCACTGAGAGAAGACTATGCGATCGGATTTTCTTTGGGTTCTCCTCCGCCGCTGATTTATCATTCACGGATGTTTGTAGGGAATCCACACTTGAGCTGCTGAATTTCGCCGATGCTATTGCCTTAGGAATCCAATCACCTGAGCGGTTGTTTAGGGTCCTTGACGTGTTTGAAACAATGCGTGATCTAATTCCAGAGTTTGAGTGTCTGCAAAATGAAGCAACTGCAATTTGGATGAGATTAGGGGAAGCTATCAGAGGCATTTTCATGGAGTTGGAGAATCTGATTTGCCAAGATCCTGGAGAGGCAGCGGTTCCTGGTGGAAGGCTTCACCCAATTACCCGTTACGTGATGAACTACCTCCGTGTTGCTTGTGAGTCGCGGCAGACGCTGGAGTATGTATTTAAACAAGAATATGGGTATCCTTTGAAGAAATCTTCGATAATTGAGGATAGAATTCATTTCTCTTCTTTATCAGTCAAGATGGATTGGATTATGGAGCTATTAGAGAGCAATTTGGAAGCCAAATCCAAAAGCTATAGGGACCCTGCTTTGTGCTATATTTTCTTGATGAATAACTGCAGCTATATTGTTCAGAAGACTGAAGATAGTGAATTAGAAACTATTTTAGGGGATGTTGTGATCCAAAAACACACTGCAAAAGTTCGGCAATACCGTGAGCACTATCAAAGAAGCTCATGAAATAAGGTGTTGGATTTTTTGAAGTTGGATAACAGTGATTCAATGCAGACTACTGGAGTAGAAAAGTCAATGAAAAATAAGTTAAAATCATTCAACATGCTCTTTGAGAAAGTATGCAGGGTTCAATCTTCATGGTTTATCTTTGATAAACACCTTGGGGAAGAAATAAGATTTTCCATTCTGAAACTCTTGTTGCCAGCTTATAGAAACTTCATTGGGAAGTTTAAGAAAATTCTTGAACTTGGTAAGCCTGCTGATAAATATATTAAGTATGGAATGTGGGATATCGAAGTGAGACTCAACGATTTGTTTCAGGGAAACAGTGGACCCATCAGTAGCCGAAAGTGAAGTTTAAACTGTATGTTTTTGTCTATATGTATCGGTTGTGTAGTTGAAATACAAAGTTTTTATTGTCAAAAACTTGTTTGTAAATGATTTTTGAAAATGATTTTTGAAGTTGAGGCCATCTAAGTGAGTTACAAAGTTATCACTTATTGTAAGCTGTAACAATGAGTTGATTCTTACTTCTTATTGCCCATTGCTTTCAACACTTCAACTGTGCAGCTCTAATATAAATCACACACAAATTAAGAGGACTTTATAAAGAAATTCTATTGATTTTACACATATTGAAACAAAATTCCAATCCTTGCTGAGACTTTTTGTTGGGATAAAATCCCTGCAGAGACTTGGACCTTAACCAAGCTTTTCTGTAACATGAAAACCAAAAACAAGGAAATTTTCCTAAGCATACCAAACATGGTTGGTTAGTACTATATTCCTGGTATTTGACATCATTATAGCTGCTGCAAATAATAACAACCTGCATTCAAAACTGCAGTTAGTAGATGAAAATTCCTGCTTTAAATCCAATTTACTGAAGTGAAAATATTAAAGTTTGATCTTTATAAAGGACTGCAATGGATTCATGTCCAAAAAGTAGTTGACAAATGCTTGGATTTGAACCAAATAAATTCAAAACATGAAAACCTACAAAATATAGGAAACACACATCAACAGTAATACATACTAAATCCTGCTGACTCAGTAAACTCCTTGTTTTTATACTATTTCTAAGTGCTGCACAGTTGAAGAGTCGAAAGCAATGACCAATTAGAACCACCATAGTGTTGCAACATTGTACCTCAGATAGCCATCCGATTCAAAAATCATATTAAGATATCAATAATGATGCAAATCGCACAAACATACAGAACCAATTATAGTACCCTACAATCAAAACTTTGTATTTAAACTACACAACAAATACATGCACCCACACACACAAAAAAAACAAAAAAACAACTTTAGCTTCACTTTCATTCGGCTACCAGTTGATCAACTGGTTTGCTGAAACAAATCGCCAAGTCCTGCTTTAATGTCCTCCACCCCATACTTAATATATTTCTCAGCATGCTGATGAAGTTCTGGAGAACTCTGAAATCTTTCAATGAAGTTTCCATACGCTGGCAGCAACGTTTTCGCAATGGAAATTTTTATTTCTTCCTTAAGTTTCTCATCAAAGACAAACCATTCCGATTGAACCCTGCAAATTTCTCCAAAGACCTCATTGAACGATTTTAAGTTATTTTTCATTGACTTTGCTATCTCTTTAGGCTGCATCGTTCCGTTGTTGTCCAGCTTCAAAAAGTCCAACACCTTATTCCATGAGCTTCTTTGATAGTTCTCATGATGTTGCCGAACTTTTACCGTGTGTTTTTGGATCAGAAAATCTCCTAAAATGGTTTCTAGTTCACTATTTTTGATCTTTTGAACAATGTAGCAGCAGTTATTCATCAAGAAAAGATGGCACAAAGCAGGGTCTTTGTACATTTTGGCCTTGGCTTCCAAGTTGATCTCTAAAAGCTCCACAATCACACCCATCTTCACTGATAGAGAGGAAGAGGAAACCACTCTATCCTCAGTTTTTGTATATTCTTCATCAAACACTAGCTCCAATGTCTTCTGTGACTGACAAGCAATCTGGAGATAGTTCATCATGTAACGGGTAATTGGGTGAATTCGACCACCGGGAACTGGTGCCTTTGATGGTTCTAGGCGAATCAGTTTCTCCAACTCCGTGAAAATGCCTCTGATTGCTTCCCCCAATCTCTTCCAAATTGTGGTTGCTTCGTTTTGCAGCGACCCACATAACAAAGACTCAAACTCTGGAATTAGATCACGTATTGTTTCAAACACGTCGAGGACACTAAACAACCGCTCCGGTGATCGGATTCCTAATGCGATGACATCAGCGAATTTCAGCAGCTGAAGTGTAGATTCTCTGCAAACATCCATGAATGATAAATCAGCAGTGGACGATAACCCAAAGAAAATCCGATCACATAGTCGCCGCTCGGTAGGGAACAATATCTTGAAAGCCACGTTTGAAGCCTTAATCCATCTTTGAATCTTGTCTCTGAAATCAGCCCATGAAACCTTCTTTATGCCCTCTATGCTAAGCTTCTGAAACCCTAATCTCGAGAGGCTTTCCTCCAAACATGTCCTCCGGAAACAGATATAAACGTTGGAGAAATCCTTCTCAAACCCAGAAGCAACCATCAACTTCGCAGTTTGATGAAGGTTTTCGATTGTTTCTGGTGGCAAAGCGTCGATCATGAGATTCAAATTTTCCTTTGGTCGAAGCACTCTTTCGAAGTTAGGGTCAGAAACACTCAATTCAGAATCATCATTAAGGTATTCTTTCAACTGCTCCAAAAGCAATTCGATGAGATTTGAATTTTTCTGTTGAAGCACCTTCACACAATTATTGAGTTGTTCCAGTTGTAGTAAATGTGATTCGACTTCAATAACTACCATATTTTCATTTTGGAGACTATTAGGATGTTCATTATCTATTACAACATTTATAGAAGACAATGAAGAACGAAGTATAATAAGTAAGTAGCTGAAACCAGCTCCAACAATGAATAATTGCAATTTAATCTTGATGAGTTGCACAATTAAAAATCCTAGAAAAAAGTACATGAGATCAACTTCAAATCCGCACTGAATTTGAGTCGATAAACTTACTGACATGATAGAAAAAGCAGCACATGAAATAAGGCTATATGCATCTGGTTTTCCATTCATTACTTTATCGAAGTAAAATGAATACAGTGATGTGATTGTCAATACCAAAAATGCTGTGTGAGCTTTGAATCGAAGACTTCTCGAGTGTTGCCATATCTTTGCAAATAAAATGATTAGGCTAATGGTGAAGCTGAAAGCACTGTAGAGAAATATTTTCGACAAATTCCATTCTCCAAAGAGATAATTGAAGGAAGAGCTGAGAGCATAACAAAGCAGTCCAACGACAGATGAGGCAAAGCCTACAAATCTCCACACTTTTGGCTGCATCACCCATCTCCAAATTTGGAATAGAATAATAGTCATGTTGGTCTCAAGAGTATAAAAAATGATTTCACAGATGGGGTGAGAATGAGAGGCAAGGGACCAAATGTCTTTATCATATCATCAGCTCTAATAATTCAATTCTGCTGAAATTTAGTGGCAAGGGACCAAATGTCTTTATCATGTCATCAGCTCTAATAATTCAGATACTTTGGTCAGAAAAGTTGTCCATAAATTCTCTCCACGTGTACACTTTTGTCTATTCATATTTCTTACTAGATAAGCACCTATCTCCCTTTCTAAACACTTAATTGATTAAAAATTTATCCTTAAATATAAGTCTCTTTTTAAATTATGAAATGCATTTATTATTTTTTTTTCTAAACATATTCTAAATACTATTTTTTTTAAGTAGCCAAAAACCCTAAATAATCCCACTAATTTGTCTTGAAAAAAAAGAAGTCAAATTTAATAAACATACAAACAAAAAGACAATTTGGTAATATTAATTCTACTAACAATTTTCCATAAGAAATGTAAAAAAGGCAAATGGGGTTTATACAGAGACGGAGGGAGTATATTTTGAGTGTAGTTAGTTAGTTGTAAAAGATGTATCATGTATGACCTTGTATACTATAAATACTACTATTGTATGTTGTCTTGCTTATTATCATTATGAGGGATTGAAAAAGTTTTGCCATTGTCGACACTTGAGAACCACCTGAGTTATGGTTGTGCAGCGTTTAGAATAGTGTAAAATGTTTTCTAAATCAACGAAGATGATTTAGTATGTATTAATAGTATTACCAATTTACCATATACTTGTCTTTCCATTTTTGTGTGTGTAGATTTTAATGTTCTGAATTAGCTTGGTTCAGCTCCAAATTTACCATCTTAGTAGTTTTCTAAATGCATGCTTGTGAACGTAACTCAATTCAAAAAGAATTATGGAACCGATGCTCATCCAAACTGTAAACTGGGTGATGCAACAAAATGTATCTTTTCTTGGACTACTCTGTTATGCTCTCAGTTATCTCTTTGGAGAGTGGCCAGTACCAATATTGGTAGCAGTATGGTGGCCAGTACCAATTAAGTCAGTACTTATGTGAAGGTACAGGGTGAAAACACACCAGCATGACCTGTTAACCCGCTTGCAAGCTATGGTATGACCCAAAGTCCCAAACCCAAAAAAAATCGAGGCCAATGGGTATCAAATATATGTTGTTTTATTGGATTTATTGGGTGTGACATGTTTTATAATGAAACATTCCTTTGAAGCAGCTGAATGTACACCTTATCGATGATTCTGAATTTAGTATGTCTGATTCTGACACCAAATTTAAAGTAGTGTTGCACCCAAAAGAAAGTTTGAATCTTAGGAAAGATTCCTTGCCATTGGAAATGATTGAGAACCTCTACAAAACTATGAATTTGATGGTTAGTGCCGGGCTTGGTAACAATTTCTCAGACGTGTATATCGATTGTCGGAGGAAATGTTTGGAGGAAAGCCTCTCAAGACATGTTGAAGTTTTAACAAGATTGGTATATACAAATCCTAGCATATTCACATGGGAGTAGAATCAAGAATATGTGCATCTTTAGATCTTTGAGAACTAATAGAGAAAGCATTAAGATTGATAGAGAATAAGAGAAATCATTTTCACAGTCTATTCAAAAACAACGTCTCAACACCATATTTTAGTATTGCTATAGTGATAACTAATTGGATTTATTGCTCCCCTGAAACAAATCATCGAGTCCCGTTGCGATATCTTCCATATCATAATATATTTATTAGCATTCTTACCAAGTTGAAGAACTCTCTGAAACCTCCGAATGAATTTTGCATAAGATGGCAACAAGATTTTCACAATGGAAATTATTATTTCTTTCTTAAGGTGTTTATCACAGATAAACCATGAAGGTTGAACTCTGCATATTTCCCCAAAGAGCATGTTCAATGATTTTAACTTCTTTTTCATTGAACTTGCTACCTCATTAAGGTGCATTGAATCAATGTTGTCCAACTTCAAACACTCCAACACTTTACTCCATGAGTTTCTTTGATAGTTCATATGATGCTGCCGAACTTTTGTCGTGTGTTTTTGGATCAAAACATCACCTAAAATGGTTCCCAATTCACTATCTTTGGTTTTTTGAACCATGTACCTGCTGTTATTCATCAAGAATACATAACTCAAACTAGGGTCCTTGTAGATTTTAGATTTGGCTTCCAAATTTCTATCTAATAGCTCCATAATGAAACTCATCTGCACTGAGAGAGAGGAAGAGGATTGCACTTTATCCTCAATTTTGGGATATTCCTTCAACGATTGCCCATAGTCTTCTTCAAACACTTGTTCCAATGTCTGCCGTGACCGACCTGTGGCACAAAGATAGTTCATCACATAACGGGTGATTGGGTGAATCCCACCACCCGGAACCGCTGCCAAATTCACCGGATCATGGCGTATCAGATTCTCCAACTCAATGAAAATGCCTATGATTGCTTCTCCCAATCTCTTCCAAATTGTGGTTAATTCGTTTTGCAGAGACCCGTTGTATTGATCACGGAACAAGGACTCAAATTCTGGAATTAGGTCGCTCATTGTTTCAAACATGATAAGGACTCTAAACAACCGTTCAGGTGACCGGCTTCCGATGGCAATAGCTTCGGCGAAATTCAACAGTTGGAGTGTGGAATCCCTGCAAATATCCGTGAACGATAAATCAGCAGTGGTGGACAATCCAAAGAAAACTTGATCGCAAAGTCTCAGTTCAGAGCGGAACAATATCTTCAAAGCCACTTTGGAGCTTTAATCCATCTTTTAATCTCTTCTTCCATCTCTTTCCATGTCAACATCTGAAGGGCTTCAATGCCAAGTTTCTGGAACCAAAACCTTGAGAGGCTTTCTACCAAACATTCCCTTCGAATATTGCTATACATGTCAGAAAATTCCCTTTCAAACCCGCCGCTAACCATCAACTTGGCTGTTTTGTGAAGGTTGTCGATTGTTTCAGTTGGCAAGGCCTCGATCATGAAGTCAGGCTCAGACACTTTAAATCCAGAATCATCACTAAGATATTCTTCCAACTTCTCCAAAAGCATTTCAATGAGATTTGAATTTTCTTGCTGAAGCAGCTTCACATAATTACTGAGTTGTTCCACCATACCACTACCAATATCAATACTTGGTAGCTGTGGTAAATGTGAATGGACTTCAATAACTACGAAATTTTCATCTTGGATTCCAGCGGACTGATTATCTCGTCCTACATCCATGGAATGAATGGAAGAACGAAGAATAATAAGCAAGTAGCTGAAACCAGCTCCAAGAATGAATAACAAAAATTTAATCTTCATGAGTTGTACAATTAAACATCCAAGAAAAAAGTAAAGAAGATCAACTTCAAATCCGCACTGAGTTTGCCTCGACAAACCAAGTGACATGATAGCAAAAGAAGCACATGAAATGATGCTATATGCATCAGGTTTCCCATTCTTCACTTTATCGAAGAAAAATGAATATAGCGAGGTGATTGTCAATACCAAATATGCTGTGTGTGCTTTGAATCGAAGACTTCTTGAGTGTCGCCTAATGATGAAGCTGAAAACGCCGTAAAGGAAAATCTTCAACAGATTCCATTCTCCAAAGAGATAATTGAAGGAAGAGCTTAGAGCATAACAAAGCAGTCCAACGACAGCTGAACCAAAGCCTACAAATCTCCACACTTTTGCCTGCATCAACCATCTCCATATTTGGATTAGAATGTTCGTCATGTTGTCTCAATGTGTAAAAATTGATTTCAAAGATGGGTGAGAATAGTGAGGGTATGAGAAATTATTGATGCATGAATTTCGTGGCAATGGACTAAACGTGTTTATCGTATCATCAGCTCTAATAATTTAGATATATTTTCGTGAGAAAAATTGTCCATCAATTCTCTCCATACCCTCGCTCTATTACAAAGAGGAACGCTAGCAACACTCTTTTTTCAACACTCTCTCAAACACTCACTATTTTATTGGGTGAAATCAATGTATGTCCCACCACTTTTAGTGGGTTCCATTTTCAAAATGTAGGACCCATATTGATTTAAGCCAATTAGAGAGTGAGTATTAGAGAGAGTATTCAAAAGAGAGTGTTGCTAGCACTACTCCTATTACAAATAGTCAAACAAAGTAGATATTCAATTAATATTATTTTGAAAAAAATATAAAATAATTAATTATGGTGTGACCCACTTAATGATAGGACCCACCATTTATTTTATGTGTCTATCACTCTCCAACTTGTACTCTCACTTGTAACAAATAAGTACAACAACTCTCTTGTATTTGTTCTCCATCCTCCATATCAATGTCTCTTTGAAGAGTCTTAGTATCATAGCTTATCTTGTACTCGTTAATGTCATCCGCCAACTGAGTAGTATGACATTACATGTACAAAATGTTTCAACCTTTGAGTAAGATCATTATTTAAGGTGAAAAATGATTGAAAACCATTAAGATGCTCAATGATTTATTTTAGGGAAAATTCTATGGTGAAGTTCTTCAATTGACTTCTTCGGTGAAGTTACCCAACATCTAATAATAACGCGCCACATGTCATGTGTGCTAATTGTTGCATTGTATGTATTGTGTACCTGCTCAATATGTTCCACCATAGACTAGTTTTTTCGAACCATTAGATTAATCACTCACTAGTGTTATTGTGTTTTCTTTCACACTATATTTATTCCCTTTATCCTTTTTGACTTTTTCTTCCTTCTATTTCGAAAAATATTTCAATAAACCTTTTTATAAAAGCCA
>Ga0099826_10000932_pt1 | contig 16144 bp, 9 predicted proteins | sample Mtrugardesep15_FD_76830 | JGI IMG/M metagenome (GOLD analysis project Ga0099826, IMG submission 76830) | Root nodule microbial communities of legume samples collected from California, USA - M. trunc garden sep15 | ecosystem: Host-associated > Plants > Roots > Nodule | place: USA: California... | reverse complement strand
TTACCAAAGAGTTGCCTTTTGAGATTCTCAGCCATGGTATCATTGTTACAGACAAAGATATACCCACCAATGGTTTCATTCCTAGGAAGAGACTCTGCTGGTGGCAAAGTCTTGAATCTCTTGTCAGCAGCAGCCTTGGAATCCTTGTTCTTATTTCCATCACTGTTGTTATTGTTCTCCCCTTGTTTTTTATTAGGGTTTGAATTCTTCTTGGAAGGTTTAGATGGATAAAAAATCTCATCTTCACCTTTAGTAACATTCATGTTACTATTAAAATTCCCACCATAAGAAGGCTTTGAATAAATTCCCTTGTTAAAACCTCCATTAAGAGGAGAAACACCAACATCAAAAGAGAAAAATGATGAACCTTCATTATTGAAATGATCAGAAACAGGGGATTTTCCAAGAGAAACAGAGTTGATGTTGTTGTTGATGATGATTTCACCACCACCAAGTTTGGTGTCAAAATTTCTCCTTTGATTTTTGGAGGATGAGTAATTGTTTCCCCAGATTGAATCATTGAGAGATAGGTTTGCTAGATTTGATGTGTGGACACGAAGTTGATCACTGAATTGCCAAAAGGATTGTTGATTGTTGTTGTTGTTCTCCATTTTTTCTGAAAGTTATGATAAACTTGAAAGATATACTACCTATGTATATGTATATGTGTATATGTAATCAATGTTGCTTTGCACAACAGAGAACAAAAAGCAGTTGGTGTGGAGAGAGTGAAGAAAATGTTTGAGAGAAAATGACAACAAGAGTGACAAAGTGTTAATATATAGATATAGATAGATGATGATGAGAAAGGGTGAATTGGGTATTGTATTTATTTTATATACTCCTAATAATTATTTATTTTTCACCTAAAAAAATAAATAATAATGAAATAATTTTTTAGTCTAAATAATGAATATGTAATTTTTACTTCTTAAGGTGTATTTTGGTCAATATTTAGACTAAATACATCTTTACCTATTTTGTTTATATTTAAGACAGAAAAAATATATTGTTTTGCAAATTCATCTAATTCAATTGGATCTTTAAAAAAAATCTAATTAAATTAGAATCAAATATAAATTAACTTTATTATTATTTTAACATATATTTTTACATATTTATATTTTTTTTGTGAAACTATAAATATTTAAATTTAATTTTAATTTTTTGTGTTACCTTGCTTTAATTAAATTTATAAATTAATAAAAGAGAATGCTAATAACTATTTATTTATTATAAAAAATAACTATTTATTTATTTATTAACATGTTATCGATACGAAATTTTCACCGTAATTTAACAATGACAAATCTTTATCGAAAAACATGTGTAAGACACAAATTGATTCTTTCCTTCCATCTCAATTTTTGTCATAAGCACAAGTTAAACCATTTAAATTAATTTATTGTTGATTGTCTAATGATTATTCTAAAAACATTGATGAAAAAAGGAAATTTTGTATTAAAAACAGATGTAAAAATTTATATTTTCAATATAAAGTTTCTCTTTATAAAATCCTTAATCAATAGAAAATGAGGTTTGTTTGTGGATGAGATGAGATGTTAAAATAAAACTCCGCAAGAAAGGTACACGACAAAAATTTACATGTAAATGCCAAATGTCGAAATAAAACTTTTTTTTGTAGGGATGATCTCAAATGTCGAAATAAAACTTGGTTTCTGGTAATTGGGATTGTCATTTTAATTTCATTAATTTCAAATTTAATTACAGTAATTAGGTGGGAAGAGGTGATTAGTGAGTGATGATGGCAAAACCGCGTACATGTGATGAGGTGGCGGAAAGTGGAAGGTAGCGGTTGGCTTTTGATTTCTAGAAAGCATAAGAACTTCGTGACTCGTCACTTCTAAACAAAATAGAGTTCACACAAAGACTTGTAGTTATTTTACTGTGACAAATAAAAAGACTTTTTTACTACTCTTTTGTCTGTATGAAAAAACCAATTGAAAATATTAGTAAAATATTCAATACATTTTGAAAGTCATATAAAAATTATTTTATTAATGAGTAACTTATATTTGATTATTTTTAAGGGACTTATGTATTTAAATTAATGACTATTCAATTTATATATTTATTCATCGTTGAACAATTTTTCAGTTTCTTATATTATTTTTTAAAATGATTAGTTTTTTATGTTGGACTTTTTTAAAATAAATCCGTTGTAATGATGTTAATATAATTTTACCAAATTAAATTTTTTAAATATAATATAAAAACATCAACTCAGTTGACCAAAAAAATTAAATAAATAATGTAAAATTATATATCATATTTATGCTAAAAATATTAGTTAATAATCTTAGAATACATTCTTTCGAAAAAAATATATTAAAAAGTAAAAATATTTTTTATAAGGGTAAATATCATTAGTCATTAAAATATGGATTAATTGCGTTATCAATACGAATAATTGTACATTATTGTTACAAATCAATCTAATTAAATGTAGCAAAATTACATATTGTCTCCTTTCTCGTTGATTTTCTACACTTAATTAAGTTAATTAAATCGATTTTTTTTTTACAAAAAGAAATGATATTCATTCAAATTGATAGAGTACATAAAATACAAACATCGTTAAAAACGTAAAGGATGAATTCGCGAACAAACCCAAGTTAATAGCATACAACGACAAAATGCCTACAAATAATATGATAAAATTTAAGTCACCGAAATACGCATGCTTCCGGATCTGCAAAGTGGACACCCAAATCATTGATTGAATTTGTAATTGACTGATGTAGATCTTTCAATAGAAACTAAACAAACACCGCGACAAGATGCAAATCAAACGCCGCAAAAGACGACGAACAACACAACGCCGCACTTATAAGACGATGAAATCACAAAAAACACAAAGGAAAAACTAGATATATCTGAAAATCACCCCTCAATGAACGAATAAGAAAGAAAGTTTAGAGAGAAGTTGAAGTTTTTCTCACTAAAAAACTAGGACCGGCTAAGAATAATATTGTCATATTTTTAGTTAAATCGAATTGTAAAGTTACGATTCATTTTGTGACAAATAATTTACAATTGATATATACATCAATTTGCAACATTTAATTATATTACTTTGTGAAAAGTATTATAGAAAAAATAAATAATCGTATAAAAAATATCAAAATTTATTGATATTTTTGCTACACGTAAATAATCTTAAAGAGAGTAATAAAAGAAAACGGTCGAATACTTTTTCAAGTTTGTCCTAAAACAACAGATGACTAATTTTATATTTTAATAAGTGAAATCATTTATATTGATGAAATAACATCATAATGTTGTACCAAAAAGAAATATTACATCATAATATTTTATCATAAATTATTGATTAGTCCATCTCATTAATCTTTAAGTATTTTTTTTCTTTTTTACAACAACAATTAAATTTTATTTTCGGTCAAACTTTGTCCCTAAATATACTCAACCACATAGATCAGATCAAATTACACTATAAAATATCTATTGGAAATATTGTTTTACACAAAGCAAGAAAAACTTCTTATATTTAATTTTTCGTCTCAATGAGTTTAACTCAGTTGGTAGGGACATCGCATAATTTATACAAGGGTTATGATTTGAACCCCTGACATCTCACTTCTCGACATTTAAAATGTGTGAGCTTCAACCACTATCCTACTTGATAAAATAAACTTCTTATATTTAATCTTTTTGACAAAAATTAAATTTTTTTTTGAAAGGGACAAAATTTAAACTTAGTTGCTAAGATATGGAAATTTGGACGCGTAAGCATGGTGGATAGACTTTGGGTGTCTGCGTGTGTTACACTGTGCAAGTGAAAAACTTTGGATAATGTGGTCCGTAACCAGCGGACACGTCCTTTTGTGGCATCTTCAATGAACCTTAATTTAGTTTACTAGTTCCCTTCCCCGTGTTTGGTGGTGGCCCTTTCCTTTTTCTTTCCCTTATAATCAAGTCAAAATCTTCAACCAAATCAGTACATTATTATTGATTGATTAATGTTTTGATACATGATTTTTCTTTACTTCATCCTCCCTCATTACATGCTAATCATTTCTCTAAACGAAATAAATTCCATTTTTCTTTAAGCCGCCATACCCGCTAGCACAAGTTTATAGTTTTTTAATAATTTTCCCCCTTAAAAATATATACATTTACCTTTTTTTTGGGTAAAGTACATTTCCCTTTTTATTTCACACGATAGCTTTTGACCCAGGCATTGATCGTGCCAAAACAGGCAAAGCTCAAAATACTGGATTGGGCCAAAATCACTTACTCTCCGTCTCGTCGTATTTGAGTTGCACGCGGTTCTCAAAAAATAACTATTAGAGATTGATTTTAATAATAAAATTAGTATCGTGTACTAAAACAATTTTATTATTTATAGTTCATGAAACTGAAATAGTTAAATGTAGTGCAATTAGTGAAAATAATTAATAAATGTTGCATTGTATTATAAAGTGACGATAATTTTAAGATTAAAAAAATACAAAAATAACAATTAAAAGAAGACAGAAGAATTATTCAATTAGGCTTTTGCCGGTTACCGTGAAGATTAGTTTGGGCTTTGGGTGCATTTACTTGAATTGTCACATGCATATTTCTTTTCCTGTAACCCTTTTTTCTCATGCGCCTTCCATATTTTCAATCTTACCCCGTACAAATTATATAACCTGGCGTGTTTTAATGATATTTCAAATTATATAGACCGAAATTTCTCAAAAATCATAAGACTAGGTGTAATGCAAATAAATCAATGCAATCTTGGTTAATGCCCTTTCGTCAAATAGAATCAGAAAAAAAAATACATTTCAATTAGTATAATCCAAAATGTGTCAAACCTCATCAGAACAATTTTTAACAACACTTGTGGTCTTTATTTTGACATGTTTCAAATTATATAAATTGAATATGTAAAACACAGTTCGTATTATATAATATGAATATTTGTTCCATGAAACACACTTATTTGCAAATTTACGTAGATTTGCAAGCAAGACACATCAAAAACAAATTATCGACACACATAAAAAAATATGAAAACATAACACACATTAATCATAATAATATACATACAAAAACCAATATCCAAATTATACAAAGTATTCAAAAATAAATATCCAAATCATACAAAGCCATAAACCACGAGGTAGCATGCCCCTAGCACCCCATCTGACGGCGACGAAACACCGTCCCTCCCTAAGCCTCTACAATGATTCACTCCAAATCATGCCATATTGGACCCCATGCTCCACATGGCAGCTGACCAATAACCTAGTGTCCATTGTCACAATGCGGCCTAATCGTGGACCCATGTCTATTAGCAGCATGGTGCCTCCTCTTCATGCACAATCTCTATAAGCACCTCCTGCTCAGGTCGCCTAGGAGGATCTCTCGCAAGTTTAGGAAACACATAAAAAGGTGAAATCCCAAAATACCATCTCATGTAATCATATGTTGATTAAGAAGTTAGCATAGGCCTCAAACACCTGATGTCGAGCAATTACAGATGAAGCAGACTGAGTTGGATATTTGGGAATGGTCTGGACAACTCCAAACTGTCACAACACTCGCTTAGGAAGATACATAACCATCTGAGGTTCGTATTTGTTCCAACATGAGTAGAGGCTGATGTTTTGGAACAAACGTGATCAAAGTACGCATAGAAGACACAGTCAGAACATGTTATATGATCCAAGTGCTCTCTATAAAGGTTTGTGACTGTAAGACCTTTCACCGGTATAAACATCACATCACGCGGGTGACGATCTTCCTTGGACACGCCCGCAAAATCCTTTGCCCAATTTCCAAAAAATGTTTATATATCCATGCATGCATCAACATATACTAACAAGTAAACAACACATAATATAAAATGTTTATAAATTACGTAAATAACAATGTGAACACCATATAATCCGAATACGAATCAACATTCATCACACTGACCTTGTTTCAGATTATATAATCTGAATACCTAATGAATGCATTTTAGAATATATAGTCTGAAACATACCAATGCCTAGAAGAAGAAAAAACAAATAAACTTACCTTTTATGTAGTGGTAGAAAAGGTTTGAAGTGCGATGTGATCAAGCAACTTCACTTCAAGAATGACATAATATGTTAAGGTTCATATTTTGGATGGTTTGCGAGTAGTTTTTGGCAAAGTCCAAAAATGGGAAAAATGAGGGAAGGAGTTTCATGTTGTATGTGTAATATAGGGGTATGTTCCGAATTATATGATCTGAAGCGTGTTTTTTAGCTTCAGATTATATAATCCGAACGTGATAAAATTAGAAAAATGGAGGGCGGGTGAAAGACTTGGAGGGTGGGAAAATGAAATTCTGCTTTCTATTTACCATACACCTTTTGCCTAGTCCAACATCTCATTTATAGGATTTTGCACAAAGCCTTGGACCATTCTATATACGTCCATTGTTTATGGTCATTACTTTTTCCACCCTATGAGTTTCTCGCGCGCCCTATTCAGATTCTAAAATCCGAAATATTTCAACGTGTTTTTGAAAGTTTTATAGGGTTTTTATGCAGTTCGGATTTTAAAAGCTCATAGGATGGGAAAAGAAACCATCATTATTTATCACAACACTTTGTTAAGAAGAAATAAAAGGGTCAAACACCCCTTTAGAATGAAAAATAAATGTTCTGATGTTTTAATCATAATAATATTGTTTTTATAGAAACCAACCAATGTTTTTTTTTAAGAAAGCAACCAATGTTTTTATTTCACTTTGTTCTTCCCAAAAAAAAAAGTAAAATAAAAATAATATTATTATAGTTAAGAAGAAACAAAGAAAAATGACATTTTACGTTCAAGAAGTCATTTATCTACTAGAACATGTGTTACCGGCGAATACTCTTATTTCAAGAAGGTAAAAAAAATCCTTTAGAATTGAAGTAAAAACAAGTGATTTTACGAATACTCTTATTTCATTATTAAAAACCAATGACAAATACAACTGAACAACAGTTACCGCCAAAAAAACAACAACTGAGCCATAGTACGTATTCCTTGAATGTCTCAGTATAGTAGATTTGGACCATAATTACGATTCACCAACAAATGTGTCATTCTTTATTGAAGGTTGAATACAGTTGTTTAGGTAGTTAAGAAATTAAAAGGAAACAAATGCAAACCAAAACTTAGTTCAGCTTTGTTTATTTCATAAAAACAGTGATACATGCACTTCACAAACCACACTCAAAACAAAGCTTGCCTTTTATATATTCCTTGATTTGTTCTTCCCTTCCATTTTGAGAGAAAACCAACATGGCATGCATTGGCATGTTTAGTACATGTCCTTTTGAGGTATCTTTAATCCAGTATGAAGGGCTTAGAATGACACAAAGAATGCAAACATTTTCAGCTGCATGCACGCCTAAATGCTACATTTTAGCTTCAGGTAATAGTCCTTCTTTTTCTTTTTTTACTCTTGATCCTTGTATTGTAGCTCAGTTAGAAACAGTAATGTTTAGTTTCTTCAATGCTTGAAATATCCAAGTTTTACATTCTTCTTATTGATCTGATTTTAATACTGCTTGTTAACTTAATAAGTTCTGTTTGGCTACCAATGAGTTACACTCAAATTTAGATCACAATTAAGAAAATAGATTCACTTGCCTTAAAAAAATACAAATATTTTATCTTTTTGATGGATAGGTTGATAAGTTAGTAGTATTAAGAGTTAAATGGAAGCACTGTCAGTGTAAAATAGTTTTACACCGATATCCAATGAAAACGTGTGACAGTGCCATGCGAGTTCAATTTGTAACTGCAATTTGAAATAACCATCTAATGATGGATTTTTATTGGACATCAGTTTACACCAACAGAGGATGTCCCATTTTTTTTAGTATTAATTCATTATTACCCACAACATGTTTAAAAGGTTTAGATTTTTATTTACATTTTCGTTCTCTGTTTTTAGTTTAAGCACTATACTAATAGGATTTGAACATCAAATAAGCTATATTAATACTGATATCCCAGGTAATTAGCTTAAGACCTTGAACATATTGACAATATAATATGATGTAAAGTGTAAACTAAAGAAATGTTACCTAAAACATGTTTATGTTACCTTTATTGTTAATTGGAGTTGAAGCTTTATACTTGCATCACAGCCAAGAAATGCAAAACAATCAAGGCCATGGCTTCTCCAACAGTTGAAGCTCCTAAAAGAGAAAAAGATCCAAAAAAGAGAGTAGTAATAACAGGAATGGGTCTTGTGTCAGTCTTTGGGAGTGACATAGATACATTTTACAACAAGCTTCTAGAGGGAGAAAGTGGGATAAGCCTAATAGATAGGTTTGATGCCTCAAGCTTCCCCGTTCGTTTTGGGGGTCAGATACGCGATTTCTCTTCAAAAGGTTATATTGATGGCAAGACTGATCGGTGCCTCGATGATTGCATGAAATATTGTTTAGTTGCAGGAAAGAGGGCACTTGAAGATGCTAATCTTGGATATGAAATCCTTAAAAATGTAAGTCAGAAGTATATTTTTAATGTTTCCTACCTTGGGATTTTTTTTTTTTGAAACGGCAAAATTTTATTAAGACAAGCAAGTGAGAGAATCACAAAAGCTTGGACCACAAAGAAACATTACAGAGGTGCCGTATATATGCGGAACACCTAACAAGGTAGGAAACGTATATAAGAGGAACCTCTACCAAAAACACACCCCAAAAGCGGAACTTCTAAAGAGGCACAAGCACCAAGCAAATAAAAACCAAACTGCCCAGCAAAACAGCACCCCAAAGGCAATCATCTGTGTAACCTACCACACCAGAAAAGTGGAGAAAAGAGCTCCACCGCAGGTCATAAACCCACTGCTTCACAAAAACAGGCGCATAACAGCCTACTTACAGAAGCCGTACAGCCCAAACAGCAGCTCCGAAACCACCCCAACAGGAGCCAGCAGAGCTCACCACCACATAAAACCCAGCAGCTACCCTGGGATTGATACCACAAACTATAGCTACCGTTGAGTACAGTGCATATGTACCGATTAAGCGTAATGTTGTAATCTGAACCGTAGTATTTAAATACATGTTGTATATTGTAAATCCTAAAATTGAAATAATTAAGAGGAACTGCAATCAAATTGATTTGAGTTTTTCGTATCTTTATTCCTTTGAACCGGAATTGTTGTTCTAACAGATATCCTGTTTTTTTCAAAGATGGACAAAACAAGAATAGGAGTTCTAGTTGGATCAGGAATGGGAGGAGTATCCACTTTTAACAATGCTGTTGATGCTCTCACTCAAAAGGGTCATAGGAAAATTTCTCCATTTTTTATTCCCTACAGCATTCCTAACAGTAGTTCTGCTTTATTGGCTATAGAAACTGGCCTAATGGGACCAAATTATTCCATTTCTACTGCATGTGCAACAGCAAATTACTGCTTTTGTGCAGCTTCTCATCACATTAGAAGTGGTGAAGTAGATATTATGGTGGTTGGTGGTACCGAAGCTTCACTTATACCTTCTGGTGTTGGAGCATTCATTGCTTGCAGGGCGTTGTCTCAGAGGAATGAAGAGCCTCATAAGGCGTCAAGACCTTGGGACAAACATCGCGATGGCTTTGTCCTTGGTGAAGGCTCTGGTGTCCTGGTAGAATCTTAAACTCACCATTATTCATTGATTTCTTTATGGACAATTGATGTTATTCATTTTATTCTCTTTAATGAGTTGCTCACTTTAGAAGAGTTTGATCGTTCTTTTAGGTTGTACTATATCTCTTACCAACGTTGTGTATTTACATGTTTTTGTTTCAATTGACTACTTTAATGCAATTCAAAATGTTGTCAACTTGATTTTTAGATAATGGAGAGCTTGGAGAATGCAACAAAGAGGGGAGCAAGAATTGTTGCTGAATATTTGGGTGGTGCCATAACATGTGATGCTCATCACATGACTGATCCAAGATCTGATGGACTAGGAGTATCATCTTGCATAAACAAGGGTTTAGAAGATGCTGGGGTTTCTCCTGAAGAGGTAAGAAAGAGAGCAGTGACAAGTAACCAATAATATTCAAAACTCGAAAAATTTCATGTTAGTGCATGTTCGGATTGGCACTGAGTTCGGCAGAATCATGGTGTGCTGCCACGATTTAAAAAATCACACGGCCACTGAAATTTTGTCAAAGTCATTGTGATTTCAAACAATTCAAATTCTCATATTTATGTAAGAATCCTAATTGGTTAATTTCTAAACTGTAAAGGTGAACTATGTGAATGCTCATGCTACGTCAACCCAAGCTGGTGACTTGGCTGAGGTTAATGCAATCAAACAAGTTTTTAAGGACACATCAGAATTGAAAATGAATGGGACTAAGGTAAGAAATTTATTTAATTCAAAATATTTTAGAACTCCCAACAACATCTTATTGATCTTGAAGCTTATTAATATAGTTTCTTCGTTTTTTCAGTCAATGATTGGCCATGGTATTGGTGCTGCTGGTGCTTTGGAAGCTATAACAACCATCAAAGCAATAACAACTGGCTGGTTGCATCCAACCATTAACCAAGATGTATTGCCTTGACCACCAAATTAATAACAACTTAATCAAGCATTTAAGTATAAGATATATTTTTGTTCAAAAAAAAAGTATAAGATATATTTAAAACGAAATATAAGATTAAATTAAATTAAACTTTTTTTTATTTAAGTTGTAAGTTGTTTTTATAAGCTATTATCTAGACCTTACGGAAATAAGTTTAAAATAATCTCACAACTACTTATGTCGGTAAATAAATCCAAAAACGCAAATGCAAACAAACCCTATCGAATAATGTTTGATTTTTTTCAACTTTTTCCACAGAACTTGGAGGAGGATGTTACAATTGACACTGTCCCTAATGTTAAAAAGAAGCATGAAGTTAATGTTGGTATGTAGGTTGCCTTGGTGTGAACATTGGTAGAAGTTTAGAAGGAAAAAAGTTTTATGTTTCTAATATTTATTTATTTTTCTTTCTGCAGCTATCTCAAATTCATTTGGGTTTGGTGGACATAATTCAGTAGTGGTCTTTGCCCCATTCACACCCTAATTGCAATTCAAGCTCAAGCTCAAGCTCAAGCTGATTTTGTATTTTGTTACATTACTAGATCTAGTTAGTGACTTGGGGACATTAGTTCGTATGGATTATGTAAGAAATTAAAACTTGTTACTTTTTAAGTAATGGTTTTCAAGACATATAGGAATCCCTCACTTTTTTTGAGAGAGTGAAATGAGATAATTATTTTATGAGTAATATAATATATCTTTCATTTTGAAACTTTTATAAAGCGAAATAATGAATTCTTGTCTAGTGCATTTGAATTTCCCATGAAAAACAAAAAATCTCATGTGAGGTGAGAGGACTAATTACTCTTCTCTTTCCCTTTACTCATTCCTTTAATCTTAAAACCCTCGCCTGATTCCGAACTTCCAAACAAAACTTAAACCCGTTCAAATCACATTTATATATATGCTATTGAATTTTCCGGTCATCTTGTATCTTGACGGGGATGAGTTTGTGGTGCTGTGAGAATTCAATGTTTTTTAACAGCAGCTACGCATAGTTAGTGATAGGGGAGGTCAATGTTAATTTATGTGAAAATAGGGAGGGTGTTAGTAACATTCAAACAAACATAAGATTTTTGTAATTTACCCTTCTCCCTTATACTAATTTAGATCTCTTCCAAGAAAACAAGTGTGTGGGTCAAGTTGAAGACTTAAAAATTATCACCTATTTTTTTTATTAAAAATATGTTTAAAGTTGTAAATTTAATAAAAAGGATACATTTAGCTAAGACTTTTAAAGTTTATAAATTATAAATTTGATTTAACGGAAGAAATGAAACTAGAGTCTAATTGATATTTAATGTTAATTATGTTAAGATTTTATTGGATGTAAAAGAATTAGGTGATATTTAATCCAATAAAATCTTTTACATCCAATAAAATCTTAACATCCAATTCTTTTAAAAATTAACAAATTATCACCTAATTCTTTTACATCCAATTAAATATCACCTAAAATTAATCAATTAGACTCTATAATTTATAAACAAATTAACAAATTATCACCTAATTCTTTTACATCCAATAAAATCTTAACAAATTGATAATTGTGAGGAACTAAAAAACCATAATGACATAAGAAAAAGAGGGAATAAACAAAAACATGGAAATGAAATGATTGGACCGACCCATTAGCCGACATGAATCAAGTCATACTCAATAATATGCGCCCAATAAAAAACAGTTCAAGTCAATTCAATCCATTCATGTAGTAAGGTTCGTTAGGCCATAGCAGAGTAGCGGACTGAGCCAAATCAACCCATTTGACAGTTCTAAGAAACAAAAGATAAAAAATAATAAAAACTGAAATTGAAATCAAGACCCTAAATAATCTCCTGCCATTGTGTCATTGTGTAGACTGGATCGAGCCAACCCAACGATTGATAGTTTTGCTGCAATAGGAATCATGTACTCTTTTACCGCAGAAGATATGAATCTTATAAAAAGAGACAAAGAAGATAAAGTGTAATCTCTTACTCTTCTAAGCATGTGTTTTTCTCTCTTTTCGAATTGTGAGAAATCACACTTGACTGTAAAAATTACACATGAAAGATTTGATTTCACATTAAACTATTACAATAAAGTACACTATTCCTATGACGTTCTTTTCTTTCATGCAGCTGGTTGTTGAGGCATGTATGTATAGAGGTTTTTAACAGAGGAGTTATTCCACTAGCATATAGCATCAAGATGAAAAATACAAGGGAGGTAAAACAAGCATTTGTATGTACGCCATCTACCTCTAATCCACTTACTTCCCGAAACCTGGGTCCATAATAGAATGCAATCTACCTTCTAAATTTAATGAACAATACAATTTAGAATGGCCCATCATAAAATGCATATCTAAATTTTAGAATACACCAGAAAGGTCTTATTATTCACCACACACCTTTGGTCCAACATCTTATTTATAAGAGTTCATAGCATACCTCAAAGTCTTGGACCATGCATGCTATATACGTTTATTCCAAGACTCTGTTTGAGAAGAAACAAAATAGTCAAACATTCTTTTAATTTTTTTTAAAAAAAAAAAAAAAACTCGAGCACTTCTTTTAAATTACAAAGAAATGCTCGACCCCTTGCTTTAAAAAATAGCATCAAATCTTTCCTTTTTGAGAGAGAGAAAGAGAGAGAACCAACATGACATGCATTGGAATTGCTGGTATATGTCCATTAGGAGCATTGCTCGCAGACAAAGTCTCTGAGAACAATGGAGTATTTAAGGTTCAGTATGAAGGACTTAGATTGGCCCATAGAATGCAAATGCCTTCAGCTGCATGCATTCAAAAAAACTACTTCCCTTCTTGTATTGCAGCCAAGAAATGCAAAATAATCAAGGCCATGGCTTCTCCAAATGTTGCAGCTCCTAAAAGAGAGAAAGATCCTAAAAAAAGAGTAGTAATAACAGGAATCGGTCTTGTGTCAGTCTTTGGCAGCGACGTAGATACATTTTACAACAAGCTTTTAGAGGGAGAAAGTGGTATAAGTCTAATAGATAGGTTTGATACCTCAACCTTTCCTGTCCGTATTGGTGGTCAGATACGCGATTTCTCTTCAAAAGGTTACATTGATGCCAAGAATGATCGGCACCTCGATGATTGCTTGAAATATTGTTTAGTTGCAGGCAAGAGGGCCCTTGAAGATGCTAATCTTGGAAATGAAGTCCTTAACAATGTAAGTCAAAAGTATTTTTTGAAGGTACCGATGAGTATGACTCAGTTACTAATTTCGATTAGTATTTAAGAACATGTTGTATACATTAAATCTTAGGTTGGAAATAATAGAAAGCAACTGCAATCAGGGGAAAGTTGATTGAGTTTTTCGTATCTTTATTCTTTTGAACCGAAATTGTTGTTCTAAACAGATACCTTGTTTTTCTAACAGATGGACAAAACAAGAATAGGAGTTCTAGTTGGATCAGGAATGGGTGGTGTAACCACTTTTAGCAATTCTGTTTATGCTTACATCAAAAAGGGACATAGGAAAATTACTCCATTTTCTATTCCCTACAGCATTTCTAATATGGGTTCTGCTTTATTGGCTATAGAAACTGGCCTAATGGGACCAAATTATTCCATTTCTACTGCTTGTGCAACAGCAAATTACTGCTTTTATGCTGCTTCTAATCACATTAGAAGTGGTGAAACAGATATTATGGTGGTTGGTGGTACCGAATCTTCAATCGTACCTTCTGGTGTTGGAGGATTCATTGCTTGCAGGGCTTTGTCTCAAAGGAATGAAGAACCTCATAAGGCGTCAAGACCATGGGACAAACAGCGCGATGGTTTTGTCATTGGTGAAGGCTCTGGTGTTCTGGTAGAATTTTACTTACCATCTTGTTTCAGAAATTTGGTTCATCTAAACTTAGTAGTCAGTAAATAGTAAAGTTGAATTTTAACTTTGTTATGCATGTGAATATAATATCAACAATTAATTTGTTTACCAACTGCTCATATTATTCATTTTACTCTCTATAGTGAGTTACTCAAGGAGTTTAGTCCTTCTTTTAGCATATACTAAATCATTTACTACCATTGTGTATATACAAATTTTTCTTTCAAATAAATTACGTTCACCTGATGCAATTCAAACACTGTGAACTTGATTTTATATCATTGAGATAAGATAATGGAGAGCTTAGAGAGCGCAACAAAGAGGGGAGCAAAAATAATTGCTGAATATTTGGGTGGTGCCATAACATGTGATGCTCATCATATGACTGATCCAAGGTCTGATGGACTTGGTGTTTCATCTTGCATAAAGAAGGGTTTAGTAAATGCCGGGGTTTCCCCTGAAGAGGTAACAAACTAGTAATCATTAAAATCGGAAAAAATAAATAAATCATCTTAGTACATGTTTAGATTGCGGTGAGTTGGATAGAATCACGGTGTACCATGAGATTTTGTTAAACACTGCATTTTGGATCTTCAATGAAATCAGTGTCACTGTGATTGTGATCGCTTCAAACTCACTGTTATTTCAAACATGCACTTAATCGGATTCAAATATGTCATATTCAAGTGAAGTTGATGAATCCTAATTGGTTAATTTCTAAACTGTAAAGGTGAACTATGTGAATGCTCATGCCACATCCACACTAGCTGGTGACTTGGCTGAGGTTTATGCAATCAAAAAGGTTTTCAAGGATACATCAGAATTGAAAATGAACGGAACTAAGGTATGAAGCTTATTTACTTTTAAATATATAAAAACTCTAACAACATCCTTTTATGGAACTTGAAGCTTATTAATATAGTTTCTTTCATTTTTCAGTCAATGATTGGTCACTGTCTTGGTGCTGCTGGTGGTTTGGAAGCTATAGCAACTATCAAAGCAATAACATCTGGATGGTTGCATCCAACCATTAACCAAGATGTACGGTCTTGACCGTGAAACTAATAGCAACTTAATCAAGCGTTTATGTATAAGTTATTTTTAAAACGAAAGATAAATCAAACTATTTTTATGTGTTTTAAGTTGTTTTCATAGGTAATACTCAATATCTTATGGAAATAAGTTGAAAATAGTCTCGCAATAAGTTCAAATAAGCAAATCTAAACAAATACAAAATATGTTTAATCTATTTGACTCTAGTACAATCTTAATGAATAATATGTTTAATTTCCCCACCTTTTTTCCACAGAACTTGGAGGAGGATGTTACAATTGACACTGTCCCTAACTAGTTTAAAACCCGTGCCTTGCACGGGAAATTTTATGCTAATTTTTTGTTCATGTATTTTAATTTATGTTGATAATATTTAAAATACATGTCAAAATATATGTATATCTTACATATAATGGGTATATACGTATCTTTGAGGTGATTTTTTTATTCAATTGTTTCCTTTTATTTAAATTATTTTATCATTTTAGATTTCATAGATAGACGTAATCATGTTAGCAATAAAAGTTGAACACATGATTTTGCAAATAAGTTGGCTCTTTACCAAATGCACCAACTTTCATCGACTATTTTTATAATATTATTTAAGTTATTTCATTATTTTAATGACATCTTTTGATCTTACTTGCCAAAAACTATTCTTTTTATA
>Ga0099826_10000931_pt1 | contig 16146 bp, 5 predicted proteins | sample Mtrugardesep15_FD_76830 | JGI IMG/M metagenome (GOLD analysis project Ga0099826, IMG submission 76830) | Root nodule microbial communities of legume samples collected from California, USA - M. trunc garden sep15 | ecosystem: Host-associated > Plants > Roots > Nodule | place: USA: California... | reverse complement strand
TTAGACCACACAAGAAGTGTGTATGTTTGCTTAAGGTGTGAGCATGGCTACGTGCCTGCATGTGTAATGGGATCTTGTGCAGACACATTGGCAATTGTCTTTACAATTCAGCTTACACGTTGGAAAATGCAGCAAAGGATCAAGAATGAGAAAATAGAATGTTTGAGTGGATGCATATAATGGTTGGGAACATAGAGCATAAAGTGTTGGATGTGGAAAGTGGAACAAGATAATCGATTCATTTAGCTAGGAACTTTTATTGGTTATTTTGTCATTTTTTCTGTTTTTGGTTTAATGATTCTTTGGACTGTTTGGAGTATTACAAATTGTTCAAACACGTGTGATGCTTTTGTTTTTCTTTTATTTACTTTATCGTATTTTTTTATTCCTTCATTTTAAGGTAAGGGACCCTTACTTATGTTCTAGCTTTTCCAATCACCCAAGGGGCAAAAACTCTCACAATAGCCAATTGAGACTTTGTTTGGTAAAAAAGTAAGAATGGTTGATAAACAATTGGTAATATATGAGTTTATAATATAGGAGATAAGTGGATTAAATTTGTAACGTTTGATAAAATTAACACTTAAAATAACTTGAAAAATGAAAAGAAAAAAATAGCGATTCACTAAAACTATGTTTTTAATTAATAGGTCAAATACATCTCACAGTTTTTTAAATTAGATATTTATAACAAGTTAGTCATTTAAGTTTTTCTGTTATAAATTGGTCCTTTAAATCATAGAATATTAACACTGTTACCATTTTTTCTACCAACTTCATTAAAAAACGTGTTTATGGATCATTTAACATGGAGGTTGTAGGTCGAAAAATATTTATAACATCAAACATGATTATTTCCCATATTTTCATCTTATTGTTTTTGAATTCAAATATAGTTTGAGAGATAAATATTCAAGTAGTCACATTATAAATCTAGTAAACCATCAATTTTTTATTAAATTAAAACTGAATAATACACCTATGAATACTAACTTTGAGAATAGAGAATTTGAACATACTAACCTAACATTAAAAGCCACATAAACACTATTTAAGTGAGTTTGATGAAAGAAAGATAATGATGCATATAGAGTTGTGCTATATGGCATGACACACTTTTTTGATGAATTTGCGTAACTTGCACTGCTATATCAATTTATTCATTTTTATCTTATCTGTTTTACCACCAGTGAAAGAATAAACTAAAGACTAAAACAAAAATGGCTTAATTGTAGTATTGTTCACCCTATTTTAATCATTTTACAGTTTTGATCCTCCTATTTTAAAATTCGACAGTTTTGGTCCCTCTATCAAATATTTTTATCAAATATTTTGTTAAAAATATTGTGATATGATATATTTTAAATGAAGTTTTCAAGGGAATTTTGTTACAATTTCATCGATGTTTATCTTTTTCCATCTTCAAATCATATTCCACGACATTTAAAATTTACCACATCACATTTTTATAGTTCAAAAATATGATGGAGGGACCAAAACTGTCGAATTTAAAACAGGGGACCAAAACTGCAAAATGATAAAAATAAAAAGACCAAAACTGCAATTAAGCCAAAAAAAATTAAGCATTTAACATTGTTGCTAGAAACATCCTCACGTCATTATTGTTGCGGATAATCCTATGAATTGAGAGAATTGATAAATTGCAGCTGCATTTTCTATTTTGCCAATATTCATGATTCTTTGCTGCATTTTCCAACGTGTAAGCTGAATTGTAAAGACAATTGCCAATGTGGCTACACAAGATTCCATTACACATGCAGGCACTAAGCCATGCTCACATCTTAAGCAAACTTACACACTTCTTGCATTATAGAAGATTATCGCAATGGGGATCGAGATTCTTACAAGGAAGGCGATGATGACGATGACGGTGGTTATGACTATGCTCCTGCTGCCTAAAACTCTAATGTGTTAACTTACATTAGTCTAGTAGTATTGTAGCCTATTCAAGATATATCGTTTAATATAACTAGTTAGAAATTAGTACTACTTTTTTTTTCTTTCTTCATTTGTAACACTTTACTTTTTATTAATACAAAAGAGTGTTAGGTTTTTATCTGTTCTTAATTCATCCATGTTTCTTCGCATATCATGATAGTCTTTTGTTTTTAAAGGTGATTGTGGCCTGTATCTGTTTAATTTGTTTGCATTTTATCTACATATCAAAATTTGCATTGTATTTGAACCGCAGTTTAAAACATGATGATCAGTTTAAAAAAAACGGAGATAATTATTAAAGAGAAAAGAGTGTCTTTTAAGAAAATGGTTTGAGAGAGAGAGGTATAAAAAAAAGTGACATGATCAATTGGTGATATGATATGAAAAAAGAGAGAAATAAAATGTGAATGAGTGCTTGAAAAATTGGAGTGTCGATGAAAATCATATGTGTGAAATTCTATCACATGTCATTTGATGATTTTTTTTATACTAAAATAGATAATGTAATGTTTAAATTGTTAAGTTGGACACATTCTTTCAAATTCAAACTCGGAAACTAACAATTATGTGCATGAATTTCAGTGGTAAGCAACAAAAAAAATTATAATGCGATTTTAGGATAGTTAAGTGTTCAGGTATACAATAAAAGAAAATGAAAGGAAAAAGAACATAATGAATATTGCAAAGAGAGTCTTTAATTTGGGAAATTATAATAAATAAATTTGAGGGGCAAAATACAAATAAAAATACTTCTACCATCATCCATTGTTTTGTTCTTATTAATTGTATACATGCCATAGAGAAAAAGCTGAGTGAAAAAACAAAGTAATAAGAGTGAGTCATGCCATCTTCCAAACTTCAATGCTACAAAATGCAACTTCTTCTGAGTTCTCTCATTACCCTTTAGTCATTTTTTAGTGTTGATTTTTGCTTCTTAAAAAATGGTGGAAGATGAAGATTAAAGAAGGAAAGAAAAGATTGTTTCCAACATTATACTTGCTTCCGTCGCTGTTTTTGGTTATCTGTTATCAATTATATATGTTTCGAACTAAGACTCAATTCGGTCGCAGACTCGAGTCACCCGGGAACCGAATGCCTAGTGGCCCACATCATGGACACGCTTTAAATTTCACTGGATCGTGGTCCGGACTCCCCATTTGGATTGTCCAGTCCGGATCCAATGATGTGACTAACATTAGATCATCATAAATGTCCCTTAAGGACACTTGTCCAGGTGAAGGCCAAACGGCCAAAAACTATATTCATTCCTTATAAATACAAACATAGTATTGGGCCAGGTATCTCACTCTCTATTTGCCTTACTCTCTTGACCACTCACTGACTTGAGCATCGGAGCACATGCAGGTACATCCCCTCTGTATGATGTAGAAGTACTCACGACGGACCACAGTGGACTCACGACAGATTCCTCCCTCTTCGCATCAAAAGTCAACTCTCATATCATCTTCCTTAGGTTCGAAAGGAATCATTGGTGACTTCATTGGGGATCGAGGCTGAAAACTCTCCCTTAGCCTCGACCTTGGGCACTGTTTTTGTACACCTTAAAGTCCCACATCACTTGAGAATTGAGGTTAAGGGTAGTTTACATACAACTCTCACACTCCTCCCAACGAAACACCTTTTTGAAAGAACAAAACCGTGAGGACTCACACCCAAAACGAACAATATCAAAACACGATGTGTCATTCTTAAGGGAGAAAAATATCAATATATTTAAGAGTTTTTAAGTGCAGGAATCCACAACTAGAATGCCTTATGACTTTGACTTAAGCTGCGGTGTCTCAATTAATCGTATGGTTCTACAAAGAATCCAATTGAATAAAATAATTTGGACCAATGATGACCCAAAAGTTTGAGAGCATTTGCCCCTTGGGTGTATACTGTAGTCTTTTAACAAGTTGTAATATCACCAAAATTAAATGTATGATCTAAGCAAAATTATTATCCTCGTCGCCGCGCCATTGGCTTCCAAAGAATATCATCGAATGACAACATTTCCAAACCAAAAACAATAGAAACAACAAAACATATATGAAGTCCATTGACTAACCAATAAAAATTCATAGCAAAATGAATCAATCAACTTGCCGTTCCACTTTCTACATCTAACACTTTATGCCGTATGTCCCAACCATTATGCATCCACTCACCAAACATTGTCTTTTGTCAATATGCTTGATTCTTTGCTGCATTTTCCAACGTGTATGTAAAGACAATTGCCAATGTGGCTACCCAAGATCCAATTGTACATGCAAGAAAAAGAGCGATGCACACACCTGAAGCAAGCATACACACTTCAAGTGTGGTTTGCTTGTGGAAGAATACATAGCTCCAACACGTTCTCTTCTTGTTATATGTAACACACAAAAACTTCAATCCTAACTCAAACACAACTCAACTCACACAATTACATTAGCATCTCATATAACTAAAATGGCATCCATTTCCATTGTTACTGCTCCAAAGTGCAAGCAGCATGCATATAGTTATACAACTGTATCTTGCATTGAAGAAGATTATCATAACGGGGATCAAGATTCTTACCGGGAAGGTGATGATGACGATGATGGTGGTTATGACTATGCTCCAGCTGCATAAAAACTCTAATGTGTTAACTTATATTAGTCAGGTAGCTAGTTAGTATTATAGCATATATATTGAAGATATAGTAGTTATTTACTAGTTAGAAATTACTAGTACTTCAGTTTGTGAGTGTGCCTATAAACAGGCTCGATGTCATTAATTGTACTGTTTTTTTTTCAATTCAAAAGAGTTTTAAGTTTTACTTTTATCAATTCAAAAGAGTACTGCTCTTAAAGTTTTTATCAATTCAAAAGAGTTTTAAGTTTTTATCTCTTCTTCATCGATGAATGCCATGTTACTTAGCATAGCATGATATTTTTAATGGTTTTTAAGGTAATTAAGGCCTATACCGGTTGCATTTGTTTGCATTTTGTAAAATATCAACATTTGCATTCCATACGTACAAACCGAAATTTAGAACATAGTTAGTATTAAAAGAAACGAAATGGGACCTTGAAATGTAGTTTTATGTTCGATTTCATCAAATATCAAATTCGATGGATTAGTCCATACAGGGCTTTGTTCTAGCTTTAAATCGAACCCCCATAAGTGGACAGTGAGATTAGACCTCTCGGATTAATCAGTCATGAGCCGGATATCAACTTTAAAAAAAAACGAAGATAATAATTAAAGAAAAGAGTCTGTCCTTTTGCTTACAAACAAGAACACAATATTTTATTGCGAGTGTATCGTAGAAGTTTCATGTATATTATGGATTACTTGTTTGTATTAAAAAGTATCCACTATCAAATTACTCTATTATATATGATGATTGTCGATATTTAAATATGTAAAAGCATTCTCCTTATATGATGATTGTCGATATTTAAATATGTAAAAGCATTCTGCTCGTATGTTAAGAGACAGTACATATGTGTTCCTTTTTTCCAAAGCCAAACCATCCCTGGCTTGACTTATTACTAACATTTTGGATTCCTTGTGTTTCAAGTTTAAAAGTCGTATAAATCTATCGTTTATGCTTCTTCACAAGTCATATGACCTAGAAATCCATAACTAGCATAGCAGAAATTCAATTCACGTCCAATTTTGGAAACTACCTTGTATTTAAAATGTATCATGGAAGACAAAAAAAATAAAAATAAAAATAAAAATAGATTTTGTCAATATCATAGATAGAGTCACTAACAAGCTTGCATCTTGGAAGGGTAGGCTTCTCAACAGGCCAAGTCGTGTAACTCTTGCAAACTCAGCTTTAACTTCCATTCCATTATCACTACAAGAAATAAGATTTTTGGCAACGACTTTTCCTCGGCGACAATCAACTTGTTGGTAAAAGCATGTCTATAGCAACAACTAATTATAGTTGTTGTAATAAGTTATTTTTTTCTCAACAATACTATTATCGCTGCGAATAATGACTTATCTCAACAACATTTATTGTCGCTGGAATTCATACAATTTTTTATATGCATATACCAACGACTAATTAAAACTGTTGTAATAAATTATTATTTTTACCAACAATATCGTAATCGTTGGGAAAAAATAACTTTTCCCAACAATAATTTATGTCGCTGAAAATAATACAACTTTTAACAACAACATATCTTGTCGCTGGAAATATATATATATATACAACTTTTAACAGCAACATTGTAAATTCATTGAAAAACGACATTTCTATGTCATTAACATAATTTTTCGCTGAGAATATTTAAAAAAAAAAATCAATGTTTGTTTTTTTATTTGTTAGTAAATTATGCAATGCAATATCCTAATAAAATCTAAATAAAAAAAATCCATTAACAATACTTATTTTTTATTGGCATACTTTTTCTAATAGAAATTTATAAATTGTTAAAATAAGAAGTGTCTAATTTGATTTAGTTAAGAAAATGATCGTTTAATTATTACTTCTAATATAACATTGTGAAGTAAAAGAAGATTAAATTTAATATTTGATGACCACTTTCTTCTTGCATAACCGTCCACACTACCCATTATCTCTCAATCTCTCATTATAGGAAGTTTTTTTTGAACAATCTCATTATAGGAAGTTAATTAGGAACTGTTAAGTATACATGTCCAATGGAATCACTCAAATAAAAACTGCCTTGTTTTTGTTGGGATATTTACTTAAATATACCTTTCTTGTTTTTATTAGTGACTAAGGCAATGCATTTTTTTTTTGGCGCAAGATATGCATCTTCTTAATGTGAGTTATTCTGTGATAGGAGTTCAAAATAGTTCAGAAACTAAGAAGTATGTATAAATTTGTATCTTCATGAAGTTGATTTTAATCATCATATTTTGTTATTTCTCTTCAAATTGAAAACTTCATCTTCAACGTTGGAAGCTTCTGCGACTTATCTTATTCAATACTTTTGCCATTGGAGTCGACGAGATTTCTCGTGCCACTGCAGCATAAGCTGCTTCAAGGTGGCGACGTTGACTATTAGTTCTCTGTCAAAATAAGAAAGGCTAGGGGTGTGTGTTACTTCTAATTCATCATTTAGATATATGCCTTTTGTTGTGACATCTAGATGTGAAGTAGAATACACTTAGTATCAAGTTAATTGAAGTCACATGAAGAGGGTGGACATAATTTAGTGGAGTTCATGAGTTCATCTTTCTTGAATTTGTTCTTACTACGTGCATAGCCCCTCAAACAATTTGTAAGTAGTTTTTTTTTTTTTTTAACTTTTAGCATACATTTGTGCTTTGAATAATGTAATTAAAATTATCATATTATAAATTAATTAACATTTTTTATAAATAAGTAATTAACCTTTTTTGTTGCTCTTTTTATTTATGAAGTGCTATATATAGAAAAGGACATTAAACTAATAACTCTTGGTTGTGTTGAAATTGCAGGTAAAGTGTGTTTCAACTACTACACAAAGAAATGTTCAAGATTCAAATTATACAGGAGAGCTAATAATGTTGTTGGCTGGAGTCACAATTTTATTTGTTAATATAAATTTCTAGTTTTTATTTTAGTGAGAACAATACCATCTGTAATTTGTAATTTATTAATTTTTAATATAAGGTGAGATAGTTTATGACATTTTATCTTGTAAATAGTATACGATTTGTGTACATATTGTGATTTATATTGTAGTATTATTATTTCTGAATAGTAAGCACAATTTTAATTAAAACGTGATTGATACTAATTTTTAAAATATGCAATTATATTTTTATTAAATGACATAAATTAGCAGTAATTTGTACTATTGACAAAAAATAATTTATTGCAGCGACTTTAGATGTTAACAAAAATACTTTATCGTAACGACATTTGTCATTGTGACATGTCAAGTAAGGCAACAACAATTTTCGTTGTAAAAACCTTAGTTATGGCAGCGACATCATATGTCTTTGCAAAACTTTTCGCAACAGCACTTATACCAACGACATGCAACGACATTTTTTCCGCTGCAAAAAGCATATTTAGCAGCAACATTGTATTTTTCTCAGCAACATATGACACTGCAAAAACCAATTTTTCTTGTAGTGATAATTGCAGTCAAGAGCAAGAAAGATTGTAAGAAGGAGCAACGAAATGAATGATAATAAGAGCACTATGTTAGAAGAGAAGCAACACAATTATAGGTAAGAAAATAATAAAGAGAGACAACAAGGATAAATTAGCATTTTAACAACAAAAAAAAAGGTAATCTTTTGTTTTTATGTATAAACTGGCATAAAAGAATTTTTCTTATAATCTAAATTTTATACTAGTAATATTTATTTTACGTTTTATTTTACCTAGACATTAATCTCTTTATACAAGTGGAATACTCTGTTAAAATCTCCCACTTATGACTTACCATTACCATATGAATATGGTACACGATGCTCATTGTGGAAGTGGGTTGAATTGGTTTCTCCTTTTTCTTTTACAAGTGTATAGTTTTCTATTAGAGGTCGTATACTTTTATATATTTTATAGTCACTAAGATAAAAGGAATTAAGGAACACATGGGTGATTATGATTAAACTAAAACAATGATAATAAACTAAACACACAAAAAGTAACAAAATGTGACTGAGTGGTTATCATTAATAGAATTCGAAATCGTGTCCATTCTCCTGTTAGGTAAAGACAAGAAATAAATCATCAGACGGAATCACTTTATTAATTCAATGATCTCGTTTAGAATACTAGTAACATCACTATATTCGCCCTAATTATCTGATTATTGAGCTTAAGTGTGTTATCAACTTCTCGTTACTATCACTAGATTTTGATATGGACAACTTTAATTTGATTCCTTCGAGTATTAATTTATACCCACCGCTTTCCATATATGGTATACCACATTTTTTTAATGGAGAATTTTTTAGTACCACCAATTAGTTGAACATTCGGCACCATGTCGCTAAAATTAATTTTTGTGTTGATTGACGAAATAACAAAATTACTAAAAGCTAATATATTTTAGTACCGCGGTCGTTGTCTAATTTCGATTATAAAGTTTGATTTAACAATTTTGATATTTTTATCAGTTGAGTCAGAACTTATGGACAAAACTAATTCATTTTAGAATGATATAAAAATGACATGTTAATAAATAATTAGAAGATAACATATATGTATTCCATTTAATTTTAGAGTATCAAAGTGTTCACCTAAAAAATTGAAGGCATTAAAACGGGTTGGTATATTCTATGAGCGATGTTTTTTTAGGAAGGTGAAAGTATGGATGAAACCAAAGTCGATTTAAAAGGTAAAGTAATTAAAATCTTTGTTCTAGATTTACAAACATCTATTAATAGTTTTTTCATATATTAAAATTTGCTTTAGATCTATCTGAATAACTTAAATTATCTGGTCAAGATGAAACTACTATGAATGTATAACATAGATTTTTTTTTTATGTCTACTTATGATAAAATAAATTTATGTTAGTTGGCAAAGACTTTAATTACTTTACCTCGACTTTGATTTCATCCATAATTTTACATCCCTAGTGTTTTCACATGTAATTAAGATGTGGAACTAAACATTTCTTACAAGTGTCCTTTACTCAAAAGAAAAAAATCTTACAAGTGTCCTCCTGCCTTGTAAGTAGCTTTGAAAAGTTTGTATCATAAACAAATTAACCAAACGTGTAAATAAAAATCATAAACAAACAAAGGCACTACTTCTACTATTGCGTGGCCAAATTTTATTTTGATTGCATGAACAAGTCAAACCGACAATGATAGTTAGTGTGTTTGGTATTTGATTTGGTGGTGAAGGCAGTAGTAGCACTCAAATACTACAACCACTTCTTCTAAGAATATTCGGTTTTTGTGATTGACTTTTGCTTCTATCATTAGCCGCTTATGTTGTCTTCTATATTCAGTACATTGTCGTATTAACCTTTGAATTGAGATCTTTGGTTGACTCATTTATGTCAAAGTGGCGTGTCCATATTCAAATCCACCATGCACATGACTATGGGTGGGAATAAGGCCGGTTTAAACCTGGCCTAAAAAAAAAATTACAAGCTTGAGTTTGGGCATAGTTTGGTTTGACCTATTTAAAAGTCTGGACTGATATGAAAGCCTACTTACATGTCTACTTTACATTAAGGTCATCAAATATTTTATTTGGCTTACTAAATAGACTAAACAGACCTTAAAGCCTACTTAAAAGCCTATTTCATTACAAGTAAATTTTAATTAGATTAAAACATACTTAAAAGTCTATAGCAACAAAGCTTATTAAGGGACTAATTGATAGAGAAAAAAAGTGTTTATATTTTTAATATATGCAATTATTTTAATATAAAAAACATTTTTAAATAAATAAGTATTAATAGATCGGCCTATTAGGTTTGACAGACTTTTCTGAAAGTTTAAGCCTAACCTATCTACTAAACAGGTCAGGTCAGACCAAACTTATCTACTAAACAGGCCAGGCCAGATCAGACCAAAATAGACCAAACCATAGGTCCTTGTAGACCGGTCTGGCCAATTCCGAACCCTACACATGACCATGATGAGATTTGAGAATCCCATCCACAAATAAAGAAGGTTGAAGATTCTATGGCTCATACATGCCACGAAAAAACTATTGTTTATTTGAGTTCATTAATAGTATGCATTAGCAATGAATGAAATGAAGAATAATGTTTCAAGACGTGATACGATATACAATAAAAAAAGAACCACGCAAAATGTATGAAAAGTTTATGCATACAATTCAAAGAGCTATAATGTTGTGTACGTATAAAAATATAAATAGACACATTTTCAATCTTTAAACGAAATTTATTAGGTTTTTATATTTAGCTCATTTATCATTACAAAACCAGTTTTTATGGTGATGGACATCTTTCTTATCATGTAGGACTTGGATTTTTTTCCCATAAAATGAAATCAAACCGTATTTAAGTACATAAATCAAATCAACGATAAATAAAAAAAAAGTAAGACACCACTGCTAATTTATGCAAGTATATTTACTTATATACAAACTTATAATCAATGAAATATTGTAACAAAAAATCACATATTTTTTAAATATTGTTTTTCACGATAGTTCTTAAAAACTTTATTCCAGCAGACTGTAGCACTAATTTTACTTAATTAGTAGGTGTTTATTTTGTTGGTTTTAAAATGTTAAATAATAATCCAGTAGTATATTTTATCACTGTCGTCAAATCAATATCAATATATATGCTTTACTTTAGACGGCACGATAACAGTGACATAAGCACAGTGATACCATAGTAAATTTGATAGGTCCAGGTTATCCCACCTTTTCCAGCAGCAACGGTCCACCCTCCTCCACCCAATTTCCACCGTAATACTATCACTATGATCTTATTCTAATTCTAATAGGACATTTCCACCACCTAGCACATTCAGAAGATTCTCGATTCTCTCACTACAAAGTATCCCAATCATTCAACGAACAACAAGCTACTACTACCCTGTTAACAATTACCAAAATTCTTCATTGCCCAATCATCACTTGTTTAATACGCCAATCAGAGAAGGGACCGTTTTTATCTTTGAAGTTGGATAGTTTAATTGGTTTGAATTAACAATAATTTTTTTTTGAGTTTATAGGATTCAGTCGTGGCAAAGAAAAAAAAAATGTAACAATTAATCCTTAACATTTTTCATTAAAATTTTTTTAGAGAAGGGAACTAAGAATTTTATGTAGACAACACACATGAGTTGGGGAACTTAGGTTGTTTTAGTTAACCGATAATTGGAGTTGGAGTTTCGGTTCAAACTCAAATAAAAGAGAAAAAACACACTTACTATACTTTCAGTGTTGCTGCCGAAAACCTATGTGATATAACCATAAACGGATGATCCATTTAAGCAAAAACCAGCAGCTTCATAACCAATTTTACCTTCTCCAATAAAGCCTCCACGGACAACTCTATTTTTTAAAATTTTATCATTCCAAGCTTTCCTAATACACAAAAATGAGTCATGTGTAATACCGATTTAACTCCAAACCATACCAGATTAACTCTAGACATTCAAAATATTAGATGATTCACAGATTATTCACTTCTGCAATCCTTCCTTACATAGGTTGTCTTTTGTTACCATTCTGTTTTGAAACAACCTCCATACTCCTCGCTTAAATATACAAATATTACGTTGAAAATCAGCAAATTCAACTTTTTTTAAAAAATTTAAATCACTATTTTCAAAAGTATTCACCAATTTAAAGGACGAGGGTACCATGAGAAAATAACACTATGTTCCTAAATAATAAGTCACTCTCAAAATTTAGGACATTCTTTACTAAATAATATTCATCCGGTGTCCGGTTAAGTAGTCTAGTGAGGAAGTTAAATAGCCGATGCATATAATATGCAATATAGATTTTATCTAAATGTATGAATTTTTTTGACATCCCCTAATCTAAAGATATTTTTTAAGAGCCTAATCAAAAGATCTTGATCATGTCATCTTCATAACCTATAGATGGTCTGTGTTTTGATTTTACTAGAAATTAAACAAACCAAAAACAAGAACTATCTTGACCAAAATCAAACTGGTCAAATCTACAACGCCGTAACAGGATGAGTACAATCTGCGAGCAATTCATAATTTGCGATTTATTTTATTCAAGGGGATCTAAATTATTTGGTCAGAGAATCTATCTAGACCGACGTTCAAATAGCTTGCTTGACTGTGGTGGTGGATATCCCCAATGGCTGCGAATCCAATTCTTTTATAATGTATAACCTTTTTACACTGTACACCAATTAATTAAATATTCATGTTACCAATCCACTAATCTTATTCCCTCCTCTTTTTTTTTCCTTCAATACAATTACAATTTACAAACTTTAGAATAACAAGCAACAAGCAATATAATTAAATTTCCCTTTTCTCAACAACGACCTTGGAGTGCTTGCTGAAAACATACATTCGATGAAAGACAGACCAAAATTGAATCATAAAAGAAAGAAAGAAAGAAAGAAAGCTGTAATATTGATCCTTTTTTACAATTTAACAACCGAATTCAATCCCCTTCACTTGAGTTGAGCTTACGTAGAATGCAACAAACCCTACTCATTAACTAATTTATGTTCAAATATTAAAAAATTATTACACACGACACAATCTTGTGATAATCCTTTTCGAACATTCATTAATTAATTGTAATTAATATATACAGATTTGAAACCATACAAAGAAATGAAAAGGAGTTTCTAATTTTGAATACCAAATCTATGGCAAGAATCTGTTTTCATCATCCTCCCTTACCTTTAATCTAGCTTCACAATCCGGCGTAGAGCTGGACCCGGCCGTCGTAGTTGTGGTTGCGGGAGGAGGAATCCCGCCGCACTTATCGCATCTAGAAACTACCAGAATCTGACGGCAAGAAGGACAAGACGAATGAGATCTGAGCCATAAGTCAATACAAGACACGTGGAAGCCATGTCCGCACTGAGGCAACACTCGAATTTCATCTCCGGCGGTGAATTCACTTAAACAGATAGCACAATCGGAGAATTTCACCGCGGATTCTTCTGTTGCTGTGAGCTTTGGAAGAGAACGGAGAATCTTCTTTTTGACACCTTTATTGGCAGCAGCTGGAGGTGCAGCTGGAGAAGCGTTTGGGGTTGAAGAAAGACGTAGGCGACGGAGACAACCGCAGCGGGTGACGGCGACAAGACCTAGAACACAGATGAGAGCACAGAGGAGAGCGGCGAGGATGACGACGAAATCGGAATCGACGACAGTTGAGTCAGGTGAATGGGAGGAAGACGAGTTGAGCTCGCCGAGAAATCTGAAGGGACGAGTCATGTGAAGTGAATGAAATGAAAAGAAAAGAAGAAAAGTTAGTGTATTTGATGTGCTTTGTGCTTAACGTTTTTAGCTTGCGTTGGAGCACCACTACTATATAAGTAGTAATCACAACTGCACTGTGTATTTTATTTTTATTTTTATTTTTTGAAAAACACTTCTTGTCTCCTTTATTTAGATTCAAAATTACTTTTATAATCTCTTCACTTTTCAAATGTTATCTTTCAATTCAAACAAATCTTGCTTTTTTGCTTTCATACAAATCTTGCTTCTTTTTCTTTTTCTCTCTTCTCGGCGGCAGCCAACTTTATTATGTGCATACATAGTAATTTTTTATACACATTCAATTAACATTATTACAATATTTTGGTAATCTACAAAGGAATAGGGTAATCTTTTTTTTGGTGATAAGGAATAGGGTAATCTACAACTAAATTTGGTTGAGAGATAAATAAAGTATAATAGAAAAATTGTTTTATTTTGGATTTAAATTTAGATTCTATTAAAAATTACAATAATGATGTAACTTTCTTAAATTTAAAAATGATTTTTTTCTTATAATTGAGACGAAAAAGAATAAATTTGTATAATTGTATATTTAATACGAGCAAGTCTTATGTGGTTACAACTTACAAGCTCAAATATAATTTATTTAGACACACTCATACAAATACAAAAAGATAGAAAGAAAATAATCAATTTTTCTTTTTATTAAAATAATAAAATGATGTATATCTTCTATGTGTGTCTATTAAAATAATAAAATGATGTATATCTTTTATGTGTGTCTATCGAAATATCCAACACTTTTAGCAACTAATTTATTTATTTAAAATCCTTAAACAATGTTGTTAAAGCACTAATTATAAGAAGCAATACTTTTTAAAAATGGATTCCATCAATCTTATATTTGTGTTTATCTCTTTGAAACTCCCTTTGGCTCAACTCCTTTTTGATGAGGTAATAATAGAGTATGGGGTTCTGGTGTTGTCGTTCAGAGATGGATGGGAAAGGCTTTGGTCTGACATCAGCAACCTGGGTACAGCATTATTACCATGAATGAATCACGTGTATGTATTGCGAAAGCAATGGGTGTAAAATTAGGCATGAGGTCTGCAATGGAGGAGTATTTCTTCTTATCAATCTTACTATTAAAGAAGAATCAAATGCCATAACTTGAGCCTCCATTTCATAGAATTTATTTCTCACATGTAGTGCCAGATTGAACAAGACAGATGTTCGGCAAAATACGCCTTAATTTGGAGTGAAGAATTTCCATCTTTATTAGAAAATTGTATAGGGCTGGATGTTGATTCTGATAGATGAAATGAGGATTTTTTGTCAAATAAAGAACGAAAATATTTTGGATAAAAAAAATGTAATTATATAAAAGCTCATGAACTTATAATTTTACTTAATCAAAAGTTTGAAAATGAGGAAAAAAACAAGTTTTTAATAGAGAAAAGTTATTTCACAACTAATAGTTGCCTAACACCGTATTTTATGAGTAGTGATATATGTACAATTATTTGTGACAATGATTACAACTTTTATTTTCTCTTTTTTTATTGGTCTAAAACAATAGAGAGAGAATAAGAATAAAGAGGATAAGAATATAATATGAATATAAGAGAGAAAATTGTTAAAAAAAATTATTAATCATTTCTCATAGATATATTAGCAAACAATAATAATAACAGCTAGTTCAAAACATGGCCATCATTGCCTTTTAATTTTTGTTATAGATCATACATACTAGCATTTCTTGTTGCAACTAATATTAGATAATACAGATTCTCTAGATAAAACATAAACAATAGTCAAGCCATTTTCATTTCTTTAAATGCGAACTCACACCAAAGATGAATTTGATTTTAAGCACACACGAGACTCTTGTGACACCCACAAATTCAGCTATAATACACAGTTGCGTATTGCCATTTCGCTGTCTCAACTCAACCACTTGAATTACAATGTAAGGTCATATTGTACTAAAGTCTTAATTGCTGCATCAAATCTAGTTTACATAGTTTAATTCGTACACAAATTAATCCGGTTTCGGGCCAATTGCTGTTAAGAATTCTAATACAAATTATAAAATAAATATTAAATCATACAAATTTATTTTCAACCGTATTGCATTCAATTTAATGACCAAATTTAAAATGTATGCATGGTCCCTCTTCTTGGACTAGGCTTAGGGTTGGGGGTGAGAAACATAACATGTGTACCAAAAAATGACAAGCAGAACATGTCTACAGAAAAAGTGCTCTGCTATTCTCATAAGTCATATCTCACATTCCATCTACCTTTGTAGTCTGCATTAAATGTCCAATTATTCTC
>Ga0099826_10000929_pt1 | contig 16158 bp, 8 predicted proteins | sample Mtrugardesep15_FD_76830 | JGI IMG/M metagenome (GOLD analysis project Ga0099826, IMG submission 76830) | Root nodule microbial communities of legume samples collected from California, USA - M. trunc garden sep15 | ecosystem: Host-associated > Plants > Roots > Nodule | place: USA: California... | reverse complement strand
TCATTAATTAATTTTATCTCTATATGGTTTGTATAATTTTTGTGTCTATGTTTTTAATTAATATTGGTTGAGTTACATATACCTAAATATAAAAATTCTACATTAGACCCGTGCGTCGCACGGATCGGCGATCTAGTTTTATGGTAAATGTTGTGTTCCAATACTAATTTAATAATGTATTTGGCTTGTATGCCTTAAAAAAAAGTTCTTGGCTCGTATAATAGGCCAAGAAAGAGTAAATTAAAACGTTGGTACTTTTTTTTAATCGAAAATAAAATGTTGGAACTTGTTAGGGGAATATTTATATTGAGTTGACTTTGTTTTTTACAATAATCTACACTGAGTTGTTTAGAATTTATATTGAGTTTGCTTCTCAATCTACTTTCCTAATTCAAATAGAAAGTAGGGTTTAAACTATTTCGACCTTCACCTAGACAGTTATCTTTTGGTGACGATCAAGATTGTTATCCGGACTGTGATCTAGTAGAATTTAGGGCGTGTCCGTGATATAAAAATAAATTCATTTCTTTATAATTTAAATGTTAATGATATTTAAATTTAAATACTTTGCTATTAATTTTATAATTTAAAGTATAAAATTAACTTTTAAATAACCATACTTTGTTATCTTTAGTAAATTTTCACATATTTTAATTTTATTTTGGATTGTTTCTTATTTTATAATAGGGTTTAAATTAAAAATATATGTTAATGAAATAGTGAATAAAAAATAGCGAAAAATATGTATTCAAATTTTGATTATATTAAAATAGACTCGCAATACTATTTTTTTCCGAAGTATGTAAGATTATTATTTTTTGCTAGATTATTAGAAATATAAAAATAAAAAAAATTATTGAGGGAGTAAAATGTAGATTTTAACATAAGAGGAGGGGAGGATGTAATTCAAGTTTCTCTTAGGGGAGAAGAGTGAAATGTTTTCTATTATGTTTTAAATAAGAGGGGAGGAGAATATATATTTTAACATAAGAGGGGAGATGAGTGTAATTCAAGCATCTTTGAAGGGATGAGAATGTAATTTATTCAAATAATTTTTAAAAATCTGAATCTAAAAAAAAATCTAAAAACAACTTTGAATGAGAAGTTATTAAGACGAGCTTCTAAAAAAAAAATTAAAAGAGAGAGAAAATAATTGTCAAAATATTAAGATAATTTTGTAACAAAAAATGTCTTTTATATATTTGAATAAAAAAATTAAATTATTTTTTAAAAAAATAATTTTTATTATGAGAAACAAACGTAAAATAGATTCTAATTTTCTATAAAAAAAAACATATTTAAATTATTTGCTGTCAAAACCACTTTTATTTTAATCCGTAACAAACAGACCCGTAATTTAAAAGTATATAATTTGTGATCCATCGATGAGACACTCACCTTGGAATAAAAAAAAATAGCAAAAACAAAAAAGGCACCACCCTACCTATATAGGAAACGAATTATCTCTATTAAAAATCCTCAATTTTTTTTTAAGTGGACTCTCAACCATCAAACCTTAAAGATATAAAATTAATTTAAAAGAATAAAATGATTGATATATTTACGGTTTGGGGTTTAAAATGGAGAAAAATAAAGTAAAAAAATACAATGGACATCCAATCCATACCAATGGCATTGTCAATGGACTTCAATGAAAAATCATGTGTTGATTAAAGTGAAAGAAATTCAATGGAAGTGCATTGTGATAGGATGTAATCCTGGATTGTGCGATGAACCATGATAAATATTGTGTCATCTTTTATCCCTTATCTCTTTACCTTTTGTTGTTATATGTTTTCCTTTGGGATTCAAAATGAGACCAACACAATCCAAATGTTCTTGTGTTTTTTTCACCTTCAATGATAGCCTGATAAGAACAACTCTCCAAGAGAAAGAAATATGTTTTTCCTTCTAGCCTTTTGCGCTTTTTTCATATTTTATCCATCCGAAAGTGGAAGACTTGATTCATTGATTTTCCAATATGTGTATGAAGCCCCAAATACTTTTCAATATTGCTAGTTATTTGAATAGGTATTAGATTCCGAAACTCATCCTTGATGATGTCTTGTTGCCAAAGACCATCTTAGATTCTTAGACTTATCTAATCGTATTTTCTGACCTAAAATTATTTGATATTCTTTGAAATATTATATGAGGTATCTAGCTTCTTATTATTAGCCCTGTAAAAATGAATGTTGTCTTCAGCATAAAAAGAAAAGAAAGAAAGAAGAAAAAAAAAATGTGTGAAATTGGAGGTGCATTTCTAGCAATAGAAATCGGTGGCGTTTAACCTAGGAAAGCATAGTTTTTTCCACCATGGCAAAGTAAATTTTAACCATTAGATTAAATGAAGGAAAATGTTAACCGGTGCCCTCAGGGCACTGGTTAAGGAACAAAAGTGGTAAGTAATTGTATTGGAACTTGTGTTGTCAACTTCTAAAAAACATAAAAAGTGTTATTTTCACTTTAAAATTTTCTTTTTTAGTTTCCTTAACCAGTGCCCGAGGACATCGGTTAACAAGACCCTTAAATGAATAACACACTCTTATCATACTCCCTCAACACTAGATTTTTCTCCCTTTCTCTTCAACCTCACAATCATCAAGGATTTTTCACCTTCTCCCTCTACCTTCTCCTCTCCTATCTTTCCTAACAGAACCATCATAACCACCACCACCACCATGTTTAACACCTAGATCTCCTTCACTTTCTCTACATTTTGTGATGATTTGATTAAAGATTCATATGGTTTTGGACTTCTTTAATTTCTTATTTTTATTTTATGGGTTTTTCAAATGCAACACAGAAGAACCAGACAACAAGGCATAGCAGCTCATGAATGTGCTCATATTGACATCCGAAAATGATCTCATCATCACAAATACATACCGGTTGTGTGATATTCTATTCCCTTTAGGTTAAAAACCAAGTTTCTAAAACTCCATTGAAGTAGGCATGGTATATGTGATTGTGATTACAATATAAAAATATAAATAGATCATATGGAGGTGTGATGTGAAATCTGTGTTACGGTCCATGAGAGAAGAAGCCACATATATAGATGAGGAAAGGACACAAAGGTAGGGGAGCTGGGTGGTGGTGGAAGATGATGTGGGAAAAATTTGATGTTGAAAGACTATAATAAAATTGTGTACCCTATTTAATTTAATGGTCAAAAACTAACTTTCCCATGATAGAAAAAACTAGTCTTTCCCAAATTAAATGCCACCATAGAAATCTCATGAATCTTACCATCATTCTGATGAGAAAAGACCATATCAAAAAGCACCTCTGCACATATAATAAATAAGTAGGGGACAAGGGGTCCCCTTCCTTAATTCTATCTTTTGGGTTGAAAATTAGAAGGGTTACCATTCACAAAGACTCATGATAGTTTCATACATGATCTCATGATTAGAAGAATCAAATATATTATTAAAGTAGTCGATGAAAGTATTACTGATATTGTCATTATCATTCCATGTGGTTCCTGCAATGTCTTGGATGGTTTTGATGAAATTTTTCCTCTTTCTTTGAGATGCCATGATGTGAAAGTATTTATTGTTGAATTTTGCTCTTCACCTAGCCCAAATCACTCAGCGTTTCCATTTTTACTCATGCGCAAGTTAAGTCACGCAGGTTATAACTTAGCGTGACTTAACTCACGCTTCAGTTGTGCTGAATTTATTTCTTCTTTTTTTCATTATACAGGATTGGTTTTGTTAAAAAAAAAAAAGTGGTTTTAATAACAAGTCTTAATTAAATTTACATGACATCTCTCTGGATCCACGATCGCCCCTTTGATTTTCATCTGTTCCCATCCTATTGCTTCTCTTTTGATTTAATTGATTATTTCCCTTGTTGTTTTTATGAATATTTAATGAGAATGCCCCTTTGATTTTCATCTGTTTCCATGCTATTACAGGAAGTTATACTTCACACATGGATTGTAGATTGTTCTTCACACATGGATTGTAGATTGTTCTCGATTACTTCACACATGGATTGTTTTTTTGAATATTTAATTGATTATTTCACACATGGTTGATTGATGATGGTGAGATATTTGAATTTTGCTTCTATAATCAGACAGCGTGAGTTAACTAATGTTGCGCTAGTTAACTCACGCGGCCTTAGTTAAGTAACGCAGAGTTTAACACTTGCGTTACTTAACTAATGTAGGAGCATTTTCGTCATAACTGCAGGACGCGAGCGAAAAGTGCAGGGAAAAAAGCAGAATTTTTTATTGTTTTTGTCCCACAATTGAAGCAAATTAACTTTATATCTTTGAGCCCACCAAAGCTCCTCATGTTTTTGCATGTACTTTTTCTCTTTGTTACCCAGTTATGAAGTTCCTCTATAGTAGATTTGAGTTTATAAACAATGAGCATATGCTTGTCATTTTGCAGCCAAAGTTGCTCAAACTTCTCGATATTATTAAGAATCATATTAAAATCATAAATAATTATCTGATTATCAAGCAAATTATTGTTAGCCAAATTCTTAATAGTATCACATTATATATATGTCTGGTATCGGGAAGGGAAGCCATATGTCTGATTGAAATTTATTTTGAACAATTATATAGGGAGATTTGTTACAAATGCACCAGGTATATGGCCCTCACGCACGTTCTCTTCTGTCTTAATCGATAATTTTAAAATTTAATGAGTTTGGAACAGAATTAAGTATGCCAAAGCCAAACATAACCTTATTCGTCTGTGTACATGAGAAGTTTTTTTTTTTTTTATTGGGGTTTGAACTCTGAACTTTACATATATTATGTTTTGTCTCTATTAACTGAGTTAAACTCACGAAGAGTATTTGTTTACACAACTACAACTAGGTCCGAACTTTGAAAGTAGATTTTTTTACTTTATTTTGGTTTGTGAAGGTAGAGTATTTATAAACAAGTAAAATATAAACTTTTTTAATTTTGGTGATAAAATTACCAACCTTGTTTCACCGTTAATGTAGCATATGTACTACTATAATGACAGGGAGTTTTTTATTCTATTTAACTTCCACTTGCTCAAAATTCACTTTAGTTCACTTTTCAAAATTCAAAATTCAGTTCACTTTATTCTATTTAATTACCAACCTTGTTTCATAAGATTAGTTCACTTTTTAAAATTCAGTTTTTTTTCATCTCTCATTCAGATTTTAAGATTTAAAAATGGTGATTTGACAAAAAAAAAATATTGACACACATGACATAGTCTATCTATTGTAAATCCACATGAATAATTTACATCAGTCGATCTTATGCCACGTCAATAAAAATCAAATTTTAAAAGAAAAAAGCATGTGAATTAATGAATCTAACGACACTTGGTGTTAAACGAGATTTTCAAACTAATAATAATTTGCTCTCTCTTTTCTCCTTCTCAAATTCTAGTTGTCGTTCCTTTTTTCTTCTTCTTGTCAGAAAGCTTATTTAAATTTTGACCAAAAAATCACCCCTCCGAGTTGTTTTTCCTTCTATCATAATTGAATAAATGATTTCACATATTTTCAGTTTTCTTTGCTTTTGTGATTTCGTCGTCTCTGAACGACTCTGTTTGTTTTGATTTCCCGTCTTTGTGAGATGTGTTTTTTATTTCCGTCTTAGTGCGGTGTTTATTTGAGTCAGGTTAAAAGATTAGCTTTGAGAAAGTGCAGATCCAATCAATGACAATGACTTGTCAACGTTGCAGATCCGGAGACATGAATATACCGGAGACTTGAATATAGTCATATTAGTCATATTTATAGGCATAGATACTTTGTTGTTTTATGATATTAACATGGATGATGTAAGTTTGTTTACATATTCATCTTTTTTGTTTTTAACAAATTTGTATTTGTATTATATCAATATATTAAATGAATGAATATCGTTTCCGTACTTTTGTCAAAAAAACACTTGTCGTTAGTCTACATTTTTTGAGGAAAGTAAACAACTTGTTATACACTTCGAATTTACAATGTCGTATTAACCAACTTGTTGCCACCTTGCAGACAATACGTTACTCAATTAGAAACTAGAAACATATAAGAAATAGATGGAAAAGCAAGAATTATATATAAGAACTCGTCAAAGTCCATTTACTATAAACTGGACGTTGATTTTTTATATATACCCAAATTTGAAGTCAAATTATAGCTGCTTACTTTCTTAGACTGTCCAATATTTCATCACAAGAAAATAGTTTCTGTAATATATAAGACATTTTTTTATACACAAATAGCAAATTTACTAAAAATAAATAACGATAATATGAGTAAAATAATAACAATAACAGTTATGATATTTTGTCTCAAACTAATTGTCACAAGTGTATTATTCACGTAATCTACTTTGATGATAATATTTTATTAATACATAGAGATAAATATTAATAAATAAATATTTGATTTGCCTTGATAAATATTTTTAAAATATTAATTATTAAAATTGTGAGACATACTGAGTGAATAAAAGGTTTGGAATAAAAATTTGCCTATCAAGGAAAGAAAAGACCGAGCTGCTTACATGGAAAAGTCATAATATATGACACAATTAATTGGTGAGCAATGAAAGAAACAATTATAGACAATTAAATGGTTCCCAACATGTACCCCGAAAAAAAAAAAATGGTTCCCAACTTCAAACTGTCTGCTTGAATTTTTTTTTAAGCTTACTCCCTTAAATATAAGTAGAAAGATACATGTATTTCATCACAAACAAAAAAAAAAGATACATGTATTTGGTCTAGACCTAAGTCAAAATACATTTGGTCTAAATACAATTATAATTTAACTTTATAGTATTTCTCCTAAAAAAAATAACCCTACAATATTTAAGATTCATATAAATTTTGTATAGTCAGGACTATAAATTTTGTACACTTACAAAACATATAAATTAAACTCTAAAAAAAAATATATCATTTAATTATTTAAATAATAATAATAAAACATTAATTCTTTCGTTTTTTCATTTGTACAAACATTATAGTTAAGGTTCAAAGAGTAATCCGGTACTGGCATGTTTTATCCGTGACAAGTCCCTTTAAAAAAAAAAAGTCAAATATGTAAAAATGGTCAGAATTAGAAATAACAATGCACAAAACTATAGAACATCAAATTGTATTAATATTTCTGCATGCAGGTACGAAACGGTGACCACTTGGCACTTTATAAATACCCCTCAAATGAATCTTGAGCAGCAAGGATTTCAGTAGCTAGGGGTTTATTAATTATAGACATAGGGAGAAAAAAATGGTGTCACTAGATTCTCAATGGTTTATCCTAGTAGCAGCTTTGTTGGGTGGATATGCATTTGTGTTTGGGTTCCTTAGGAGGTTGAATGAATGGTACTATGTTGGCAGGTTAGGAACATTACAAAATCTCCCACCAGGTGATTTGGGTTGGCCTTTCCTTGGCAACATGCCTACCTTCCTCAAAGCCTTCAAGTCTGATCCTGATTCCTTCATCAATAACCTTGTTTCTAGGTACTCTTCTATCTATTTCTCATAAAAAATGAGTTAAAATACCAACAAAAAGTGATCTTCAATTTCAAAATCCAGAGATAAATTTTATTTTCTACATAGTATGAATTTGAATTCTCTGCAGCATTTGTACGATACAGTTACTAGAGAATCGTTGAATTATTTACGGACTTAAACTTTTGACTTTCAGTCCAACTAATTTCAACGATTCTGACAGTGCTGCACCGTAAACGGCTGCAAGGAGTCAAAACATCTTTAGTAATACTCATAAAGGTGATTAACGTTGAATTTTATTTTATTAGATATGGAAGGACTGGTATGTATAGGACACATCTGTTTGGGAGTCCAAGCATCATAGTATGTACACCGGAGACATGTCGTAAGATTCTAACCGACGAGGAGAATCTCAAGGTTGGATACCCTCATTCAACCATGGTCCTAACAGGAAAAAGATCATTCCATGGAATCTCAAATTCTGAACACAAACGTTTGAGGCGTTTAATCACTTCTCCCATAAATGGTGACGAAGCATTGTCAACTTATATTGGTCTCATTGAGGATAGTGCTGTGAAACATTTAGAAGAGTTGTCTAGAATGAACACACCATGTGAGTTTCTTAAAGAGATGAGAAAGTTTGCTTTTGAAGTCATCACTACTATCTTCATTTCCTCTGATCGTGATCATGTGGACCTTGGTTTGGTTGAAAATTTGTACATTGATTTGCTTAAGGGAATGAAATCACTCGCCATCAATCTCCCTGGATTTGCATTCCATAAAGCACTCAAGGTTAGTAAATTAACCATTTACACATTTATTCATATAGGTACAATATTTGGTATACTAGTAATATCGACACTTCAGGTTGAATGCATGTATGATTTTGAATGATTAGTATCGAACAGTTTTTTATAACGGATGTATGTTTGGCTTTGCGGTGGATTCATTGAAATTATGGCAAACCACCGTTTTTTTTTAAACACTACAACTTTTGTAAAATCACGTCAACTCACGATAATTTTAACGAATTACCGTGATATTAAACATATACTTAGTATCCAAGAGAGACAAGACATTGATACATTTGATGACATTCAATTTAATTTTATACGTGTCACTGTGGGGTTTCTAAGACGAATATACTGTACCTTAACTAGAATCAGGGTCGAGGTCAATTTATTGTTGAGCCAGCACCGCTCCAGAGGGTAGAGACAGCAAATAAATTATGCTACTAGTAATAACTATGATATTGATTGAACTAAAGTATATCAGTTCGATGGAACTGGATTCTTCTATTTTAAAATAACATCTTAGGTAGAGTTTTATGGATTAAAAAAAATTAGTTAGAAAGATCTCATTAAAGATGGTCAGTACGATTTCTCTACGTAAATTAATCATCGGTATAAAGTCGGGGAATACACGATGATATGGTTAAAAGATAATATTGAATTATCAATTATATGTGTATAGAAGTAAACACAATATTCTTCATGTGATTGAGGAAATTGAGGGGATGGATTTGATTATTCAATGTATATTGATTGATTAATTTATGGTTGTGTGTTTAATTAGGCACGAAAGAAGTTGATGAAGCTATTGCAAGCTTTGGTGGACCAAAAAAGGAGGAATAATAATAAAGTAAAAAAGATGAAAAAAGATATGATGGATTTATTGATGGAAGTCAAAGATGAAGAGGGTAGGATGTTGGAGGATGAAGACATTATAGACTTACTTATTGTGTTCTTGTTAGCTGGTCATGAAAGCTCTGCTCATGGAATTTTGTGGACTATTATTTACCTCATTGATCATCCACATGTCTTCCAAAGGGCCAAGGTCTTTTAATATTAATTTCAAGACTTTTTTTCTTCCTTCATCCATTTCATAGTTTATGGAAATGGTCCACATATATACATTTTATAATAATGCATTTTCAAATCTAGCTACTGAATTTTAAAAAATAAACAAACTATGCATCTTTCAGAAAGAACAAGAAAAGATCATGGAAACAAGGCCTTCCACTCAAAAAGGACTGAACCTTAAGGAAATTAAGCAAATGGGATATCTTTCAAAGGTATGTGATATGTAAATTCTTTCTTGTCATATTATTATTATTTTTGTAAGGTATAATATATATTTAACATTATAGGTTATTGATGAGATGCTGCGCAAAACAACAATCTCATTTGCAAATTTTAGACTGGCAAAAGTTGATGTTAACATCAATGGTTAGTTATTCCATTCCATATATTTACATACACCATTACAACTCTTAGTTTGGTTTACTTCTTGTAAAACAAAGTAAGGGTTTTAAGTTGCGGTTGCAGTCGCAGTTTGTAACAAACCAATAATTAGAGACAAATGCGAACAATGCAGCTGCAATTACGATCGCAGTGATCTCTAAAAAAAATTACGAAACCAGCACAAGCAATTTGAAACAATGCCCCTTAGCATTAAAACAAAACAAAAAATGACTCAAAATGAAAAATGACAGGTTATACAATACCAAAAGGATGGAAGGTCTTGGTTTGGAATAGAGGTGTTCACATGGATCCTGAAAACTACTCCAACCCAAAGGAATTTGATCCTTCTAGATGGGAGGTATGTACTAATATTGAAAATTTGTTATTTTCTTTAATGCATTGGTGAATTAAATTTGATGAACAAAATATGTAACATGTTATGTGTACTTAAAAAATGTGGTGCAGAATAACAAAGCAAGAGCAGGATCATTCAATCCATTTGGATTAGGAAGCAGATTATGTCCCGGAAGTGATCTAGCTAAACTTGAGATTACTATTTACCTCCATCATTTTCTTCTTAACTACAGGTTAGTACACGCTTGCTTTCATTTTTCAACCATTGACTTATTGATGCATGCAAATGAATAAAATAATGTATTCATATGCTAAGAAATTAAATAAATAATCAATTTTGTCTCTGATTGTTTTTGTCGTGCAGGATGGAGAGAATTAATCCAGATTGTCCAGTTACCTACCTGCCAGTGCCAAGGCCTAAAGATAATTGCCTTGCAAGAATTATAAAAGTAACATAAATCATGGGATTAATTAGTCTCTTAGTTAATATTCTTGTCAATTATATTATATTTAAATAAAGTTCAAGTCATAGGGTTTAGGCCATGGAATTATAATATAATTTACATTAGCATGTATAATAGGTAAGGAAATGGAGAAAACAAAGGTTGGTACTTGTTTGTTAGTACATTTTTTATATTGAATTTTGATTAGAATGAGTTTGTCCGTACTTATTAATTATTCAAATAAATTCCTTTCACGTAACGGAGTCATGAAAAATTAAGAAAAAAATGGCTCTTGCCCAACCTACCTCAATTTCCATCAACATCAAACCAAAAGTCACAAGCTCTTTGGCTTCTATAGTTTTAAAGTCATCTCAACGAATGGTAAGGTAACTAATCTCACTTGACTTGATCTCTTCTATTGGGTAAAGTATTGCTTCCTTTTTAACTTTGGACAAGTGTAAAAAAAAAATACATTTAACTAGCTAAGTGGGAAAAGTTAATCAAGTAAAAAGAAATATTCAAAACAAATAAAGTAAACTAATATTGAGTAAATCCAAGAAATTCAGACTTTCAACCGAACTTGGCTATCAAACATGTGTTTTTATCTACGAAGCATTCAAGTGAAAATAATAATGAATAGAGGTGAAAGATAAATTTGATTCTTAATTGCATGACTAGATAGATAGACTGACACACTGAAGTGTCGGTAACAATAATAGCATGGAAAGAACAACAACTTGAAGCAATTCTTCTATTGCACTTGAAGAAAGAAGATAACAATATCATAGTACATATTATAAAAAAACAGTCAGTCCCATATATTGAAATTAATTTCAATGTGCAGCATCTTCTTCCTCACAAAATTTTGTGTACTCCTTTGCACCCAACAAGGATTCTAATTCAGATGGATCACTTGGCTTTATTTTGATCATCCATCCATCTTCATATGGGCTTGAGTTGATCTTCAAGTCACAAAAGTAATAAAAATAAATAAGTATGAACTTGTATAAGCTCTAAATAATTTAAGGGTCTTGCTAACCAGTGCCCTATAATATTGGTTAAGAACTCTTGAAAATATACATTGTTGCAAAGTTTATTACTCTCTATTTGATTGTAAATTAAACATAAGCTCTTATATTCAATAAGTACTTAAGTGATTTATGAGTAATTAACCTTCTAGTCCTAAAAATGAGAGTGAGTGAATGAATGAATTACCAGGCCAGGTTTTCCAGTGAGCTTATCATTAACTTCAACAATCTCACCAGATATTGGAGAGTTTACATCACTTGTTGCCTTAACACTTTCAACAGCTCCGAAACCGTTACCCTTTGTAACTGAACCACCAGGCTCTGGAAGCTCCACAAACACAACCTCTCCAAGATGGTCCTGCAACACCAACAAGTACAATTAATTAAACAGTTTCACCCTTCACCTAAGTTGTAATGATTATGTTAATTAGTATATTAGTTTTATGCTAATATATTTTCACTTTTATCCGAATTTGAATCTCGATCATTTTCCTCCTATAACTCTTAGCTCAATTCAGTCGAGTTATGTAGTTCACTTCTAAGTTGTAGTAGTTAAAGTCTAATTCAACCTACATGGATACACACACTAGAGACACATACACAAACATATCACGGATATTTTTTTAAAAAAAACTTAGTATCCGACATAAGAACCGACTAATTTGAATGGTCCAATTCCACCGTCCATTTACGGGGCCTCATTTAAAGCCGGAGCGCTTTGCATGGACATATTACGGAGAATGTTAAGGAGAGAGGTGCAGTTAACTAACCTGAGCATGGTCAGTGATACCAATAGTGGCAACTGAGCCTTCATGCTTCACCCATTCATGTGAAGATGCGTACTTGAGTCCATCCAACACTGCAAAGATTTATATAAATACATATATGTTTCCACATTCATTGAACTTGATAGGAAAAAGGAGGGTATATATGAAAGAATACCAGTTGAGAAACATCTGGAGATGGAAAGGGGAGGGGAGAGATGTAATCTTGAGGAAGAAGAAGAGAGTTTGAGAGCATTGGCAGTTGAAGAAGCCCACATCCTCAGTGCCATTGTTTAAGACTACTTTTCCTTCTTTGTTTGTGTTTGTGATAAGAGTACCCTAATAATAATAAAAATATCAATGAAATGATGAGATAGAGGTGTTGAATGTATGTGTGTTTGTGTGTTTTCCTTTTCCCAAAATATTATCTTGGATGTATGGTGAGCAACGAATGCCTCATCCTTTATTTGTACACTCTCATCCTCTTTTACTTTACACCAACACCACTTTATAACAGCACTTCATCAATGTTATAATCATGCATTGATATTATCCAATCTAATAACTAAATCTACATTCAAATGTAATCTTTTTTTATTGTTGAAATTACCTCCATACATGCATGGATAGATAAAATCAAATCTATTTTTTTATCATAGTACAATTAATTTGGTATCGTGGTCGATTTATCAAAATCACAATAAGATTTATGGATATCAGAAGGAGTCATTGTGATTTTGGAAAAATTATAATATGTATCTTTTGTATTAACATATGTTTTGATTAATTTATCTATAAATAATGTATTAAAATGCATTTTATAACACACGTTTTTAATATATTATTTTTTATTAATTGAAATTCATATGGGATCGACCAATTCATATTAATTTTATGTAAATTTGATGGGATCCAATAAATTTTATTAATTAAAGGGAGTATGTTAAAAAATTTGTTAAGAGTATGCTACTTAACTACTCATTAATTTTTAAAGAAAGTGACCTTGTAATTTTGAGTTTGGCTAAGGCCTAAGAGGTAAGTATGATGAAATACGATAGGAATTGAGCTTGATGCTCCTTATCTAGTTTAATTTAACTAAAGTTCATTGATAAATTAAGACAAAGGCTCATATGTGTATTAGGGGTGTTTCTTAAGAAATTCAAAAGTAAAACTTTTACAATTTTTTCAAAATTAAATATAGAAGAATAATTCCTAAAAGAAAAAAATACAAGAACAACAACAAAAAATTAGCCAAATCAATCTATCCTAATTTAAAAGCAACATCTGTGTGGTCACAACCTAAAATATAATGCATTTGAATACAGTCATACAACTTGAACAGAATACAGTAGATTTTTCTTACTAAAGTGTATTTTTTGACAAAATTAAATAAAGTGCATTGTTATGTCTTGTGCCTAAATTACTTTTATTTAAGATCATGACCAAAGAATATTTCTCTTTTTTGAGAGAGAGGAAGTAGTTCTCCCTATTTATTACCCTCTATATGCCTACATCCATGCAGTCTTCAAAATCAGTCTCGATATTTTTTCATATATCAAAGCATATACTAAACAAAGTCTTGAATTTATCATCAAACCCCAACTTAAGATCTCTGGCATAAGATTGTATAGAGCTCATAATGGATATTGAAGATGGCGCTCCTAGAAATTTTAACTAGCTTAATCTTTCTCTGCCTTGAGTCAAGAAATTTTGTGCAAAATAGATTAACTTCACAAGCATGGAATGGAAGTAGTAAAAAAAAAGGCAAAAAAAATTGGGTTATAGATCCAACCTCAAAGAGGTGGATGGCCTCAACCGAGGTGTGTAACAAGAAAGCCCGAAAGCTGTTCCCATCCCTGTCAGGGGAGATGCCAACCATCTCTCCTTTTCACGAACACATAGTTTTATATTTGTTTTATGTATATATCCTACATACACAACTGTGAGTGCTGTTGTTTTTTTACTCATCTAACAAATGTATTTTCCAAAAAATACATAAATACAAATAGAAGTACATGGTGATGGATGAAGCCTCAATTGTTACAATTGCCGGAGTAGACACTTCATTTTTATAGAAATTGGTTAGAAACCATGGCGAAAAAAACTTCTTTTTTTCATTTCAATTTATATTTTTACCAAGCTGACATAACATGTTTACATGTACCACATGTCTATAATGGTGATCATTTAGGAGATGGATCCAATAAACTTTTAATCTGACTTCGTACTCTATCTCTAATTGAAGAATAAGGAAACTTGTCTATCACTTCCCCTCCAAATGCAAAGATTAGAACCCTTCTAGCTGTTTCTGAATCAATCCCGCGTGCTTGGAAATACAGAAGTTGGCTTTGTTCTAGGTCACTTATTGCAGCTCCATGGGAACACTTAACATCATCAGCAATGATTTGGAGATTTGGTTTAACATTTACAGTTGCACGAGGTTCAAGAAGAAGGCTTCTTGATAACTGTCCAGCATCTGTCTGCTGAGCATACCTACACAAGAATAGTGTATTACTGATATAAAGTGGCATATGTTATGAGGCATATGTAATGAAATACAAGACATTGGTAAACAATAACCACCTGTCGTAGCTCAATAAATAAAAATTTATAGCGATTTGATGTAACTAAAACTCATTAAGACATTAGATTATATTGTAGGGATTTCAGTCCTCAATCAGCATCAGAAACGCAACAGCTCAATCACATATTAAATCGAAAGAGTAAAAGTGAAGCATACATAGAATTTTCCATTCTTGATACACAAAAGCACATTCCTACATAAATGACTAAAAGGCAGTTTGGATATACGTACAATAACAAGGGTATATAAGGTTTGTTTGGTGGTTTGGGTGGGGAAGTTAAAGAGTGGAGTGATAAGGAGGTTGGGAGTTTGATTCCTACTCCCATCATAATTAATGCTAACAATGACTAACAATATTAACATTGGCTGTTTCAGAAAAAGAAAAAAAAAAAGAGTACAATAACTGAGTATTTTAATCCATAGCAAGACAGGTGAAATTAGTTTCAGCATATGAATTGTTTCATAAACTCTTTCCGTTAATTTCTCTGTAAACATATATACAATTGTAAGGACTTCTTCGGTACTTCATAAATGGATATCAGAAGCTCTTGTGGGTTGTTAGAAACTAATCCAAACTTGGCCTAAATCCACTTTTGTATTGTTGTGCAAAAGAAAGAATTACCTGTTAACCTTGACGTTTCCGTCAAAAACTGCTTGTCCCTGTGAGTGAGCCACAATACACTTATGAAGCTGACGGGAATAGCCCCTTGGATGATCCAATACAAGACTACTGTGAAGATCCTGTGTTTGATTACCAACAGACAAATGCAAAGTTGATAACTCTGTCACTGTGTCTGGACCTAGTTGTTTGATATGAAGATTGTGCCTTCCAAGTTTGCCTCCTGAGCTTACCTCTGTAAGCTCGTATGTACTAGATGATTCCTGCAAACAATTAACAAAGAATCACAAACCAATCATGTCAAGTTTCTTTTACATATCCACCCTTGCATAACTTCTCAAAAATAGTATAGCAAAATGCTAACGGCTACAAAACAAACAGCACACAAAATGCAAAAACAGAGGTTATTTTTATTATTGGCTTAATACATCATTTGGTCCCTTAACTTATTTTTGGTTTTCACTTTGGTCCCTAACTATAAAGTGTTTCAATTTGGTCCCTTATGTCTTCTGCCGTTATCTATTTTGGTCCTCGCAGTTAGTTTTTTTATGTCTAATATTTTTAATATGATTATAACCGTTTGATCGCAGGTTCATAGTATGTTATAGTGAACCACCCATATCTGATTTTTTTCCTTCTTTTCTTCTCCTTCCCTGT
>Ga0099826_10000927_pt1 | contig 16168 bp, 7 predicted proteins | sample Mtrugardesep15_FD_76830 | JGI IMG/M metagenome (GOLD analysis project Ga0099826, IMG submission 76830) | Root nodule microbial communities of legume samples collected from California, USA - M. trunc garden sep15 | ecosystem: Host-associated > Plants > Roots > Nodule | place: USA: California... | reverse complement strand
ATTCGATGTATATTTAATTTTGTGACAGTAAAAATAAGTTTTGAAAGAATTGATTTTGTAATATTGATTTTTGTGTTTAGATGTATTTATATTGGTGATTTTTGTGAATTCATTGCTCAAATATTTTAAATCAATATTCCTTCTGAGTATAATGATCATCAAAAGTAGTTTTAACATGTATATAAAATGCATTGTGTTGAATATATAAAATCGATATCTTAATTGTCAAGGATTATATGTAGCAGTCGGGTTTGAATTTCGAACGCCCTATTTATTTATTTACAAATGTTAATTTTAGCTTCAGTTGACCCACTTGATCAATTTAACAAAATATTTATGATAACCGGTTGTTAGTGTTATTAATTTTATGAATGGTAAATGATAAAAAATTATTCTTTTTGTTCAAATTATAAAAGTCGTTTTGGTGAAAAAAAGATGTCCTAAACTATAAGTCATTTACACATAAAATACTCAAAACGTTACATAATTTGAGAGTATTATTTTATGACGGATCAACCCACCAGCTCGCTGAAAGATGAAGCGAATTAGAAGTCTCAACTCAAATTAAATTAGCTTATAACAACCGTTTTGCCAACTATCCCCTACTTGCAGCCTTAATTGCCACACCTTAAAAAGTTAAAAACAACAATAGAATCAAAGAAATTAATATTGGATTAATGTGGTACTCAAACCTCATGATTAATATTTTAAACAATTTATTTAAATTATAATTAATATTCGGTAAGCAAACCATGTGAAAACACACGTCCACTGGACCCTTTATGTTTATTTTAACTGGTTACTTTCACTTTGCATCTTCTTCATTTTGTTTGTCTTTATACATAAGTATCTCCTAATAGATTAATTAATCTTTTAACTTTATCCCTTTAAGGCCAACAACTGAACAACCCCAATTGCTATAAATTGCACTTCAATATACAGATCTAAATCTCACTCACCACCATATGTCTCGTGAATAATAAAATGACAAAAATATTTATTATTGTTTACCTCTTTTGTGACTATGCAGAATAGCATCAATTGTTTTCATTTATGAAACTAAGGTAAAAAAATTCATAATTCCTTCTTCTCCAATCATCTTCATTTGCATTATTGCTACAAATTTGTTTTTGTTTCATTAATTGATTTACCAGTGAGGACCATTTCTGAAGAGGAATCAATTAAGCTGGGAATCAAGCAAGAAGCAGAAAACGGTCCCCACTTTGGATCAGAGCTACCCTCCAAAACCAAATTTCACACTTTCATTTTCTTTATCCCAATGAAAAGCAAAATAAAGTTTTTTTAAAAAAATAATAAGTATATATACTTCTCTTCCTCTTGTTTACTTCCTATAAATATCACAAGACCCTAAAGAACACAATGATACATAATTAAGGAAACAAATTTATCATATTTATGCAAAAAAATATTACAAACAAATGCTTGTCCATTAATTGTTACGTTGATATTTTCTTCTTATATATTAATCTTTTCGATCTTTTAATTCGTTCAACTCTTTCAACTTCTAGTTCAACTCAATTTAACTACTCAAATCTAGATTATCTAATCCGATCCAACGGCTAATATTTTGAGATATTTTTACAAGCATATTTTATAAAATTTATATATAGTGATCGTTTGATCTCAATGGTCGAGATTGTTTCACCGCGTACTTCTATAACTTCACACAATCCCATAACAAGCTACAAGTACTTACTCAAAGAAAATTGAAAACCACTACACACACAACCCCATAAATTCCCTTGCATAAAATAAACCAACCAAAAATTTAGCACAAAGGCTTCAAACTTTGCAAAAAAGAAAACCTAAATTTTCACACACAAAACAGAAACCATGAAACGCCGTTTTCTTGACACAGAGATGAGCATGCCACCATCATACGAAAACAACACAAACGATTCATTCATCAATGTCGAAAATTTCGACACAAACATGGTGATTATATTAGCAGCACTATTATGTGCATTGATATGCGCTCTAGGGCTAAACACCATAGCTCGCTGCGCCATGCGGTGCAGCCGAAGACTCTCCGAAGAAACACCGGAACAAGCCACTACGAGGTTAAACAAAACAGGTCTGAAAAAACGTGAACTGAGTCAAATTCCGGTGACGGTTTACGGTGGTGCCGGAGAGGATATTCCGGCGACGGAATGTCCTATTTGTTTAGGAGAGTTTGAGAAAGGTGACAAAGTTCGAATGTTACCAAAGTGTAATCACGGGTTTCATGTTAGGTGTATTGACACGTGGTTGGTGTCACATTCTTCGTGTCCAAATTGTAGGAATTCACTTCTTGTTGAGAGAGAATCCAAAGATGTGGTTGCCGGAGATGGGTTGCCGGAAAATGTGTCGGCGGTGATAGTTGAGGTGAGTTGAAAAGAACGACATGTGAAAATGGATGATGAGGTTTTGGTGTATGGTAGTTGTGAAATTTAATGTTAGTAGTTAGTAGTAGTTTTCAAGTTAGATCATGAATATTATTATGTGACCAACCTTATTTTTAATGAAAGAAAAAATATTGTGTTTGCGTTGCACATATATATATAATTTTCTACTTAGTTCATGAATTTATGCTATCAAAATAATCTCTATCTATCACTTCATTTCTTAATTCAGTAGTTTTAACATCAAATTAACTTTATATCTTAACATTGATATGCTATTTTTATTTGAAGGAAATATGTTAATTTTTTTTAAAATGCTAACGAGTATTATTATGGTACAAGTTAAGAAAATTAATATAAAAATGTTGTACTAAAAAGTGGTGTATTTATTTTATAAAAGTTATTTGACAATAATTTTTTTTAAAAAAATGGGGTGTTTTAAAGAATGAAAACGAGCATACCTTGCGAAAATGGTATCTCCTCCTTTTATTCATTATATGAATGTCCTTTTTTTTTCATCTAGAATCAGCTCTCATAAGTTAGAAAACATAATTCCTGATGCTCAAATAATCACCGACAATTACCTTTTAGGTATCTAACAATTGGTCACAAATATCTCATTGTTAGTTAACCGCTGCTCACATCACTTTTTAAATCAGTTAACTAGATTTAAAATATAATGAATGATGGTTAACTACTATTTAAGATGTTTTTTGAGGTGCATGAGCACAATTGCTAAATGTCTAAAGAGCAATTGTCATAATCACTACCATAGTCATTAAGGAATAATTCTAGTGAGTTACATTAACGGTAGAAATATTACCCATGTCAATTAACATAACTTGAATTTTACTCTTCTCCCTTTTAAAATTACTCATTTCCACCCCAATTTTCCCTAAATAACTCCGGTGAGAGTTAGCTCACGCTCGGTACCCAACATGAGTTCACTTGTGTTGGTATCCAACATGAGTTTTTTTTTTTGAAACAAAGGTGTTTATAGCATATCATTAATAATCAAAGTTTCAATACAATAAGGTATATGAAAATAAACAACAGGACTAGCTTATGCGAGAGTATGAGCAACCACATTTGTTTGTCTCCTGGAAAACTCCACCCGAGAGTTGTTGAACTTGGAAGAGAGAAGAACTCGGGAAGCCGGATAATATTACCTAATTCAGAGATGTTTTCCCTACCTGAGTAAACGACATATTTTGTGGTTTTGGAATCAACTTCAAAGTCAATATTGTCGAGTTGCATGTCACTCACCGATTGCAAGGCGTGAAAGAGACCCAAAGCCTCACCAATATCAACCGAGTAAACACCGACAAAGTTGATTGTTTTGGTCAGTATGAACACACCACCTTTATCTTGGAGACAAATACCAATGTCGGTTCTATTACGATGGTTTGAAAATGCGGCGTCAATATTACATTTCATTCGACCTTGCGCGGGAGGCTGCCAACAAACCTGAACAGCAGCCGTGACAGCAGGAGTTGCGTGAGTAGTTGTTGTAATATGATCAGCAGTAGGCGCAACTTTCCCGCTGGCACAAGGGACATTCACGTGCTTCCAATCTTCTACCATGGACCTAAATCTTTCAACCATTGTCGCACAAGTTTCTGTTATGTCTTCCCACACTTTGACATTCCTATGCTTCCAAATACTCCAAAAAAAAGTGCAACCATCCATTGAAATTATGCACATAAACAAACACTAAACATTTTTTGTGGACTTTGAATCTCCCCTAATCAGAGAACCTTTTACAACAATCACAAGATAGGGTTAACCCTGTCTTAATGGATTATGGGCTTACATCAGAATTGTTGTTAACAAACTTTATCCTTTTTTCTCTAGTAAGATAAGGTTAGGCCTATCCATTTAATCCATTAAGGTCAATCAAGGATGTGTAGTCAAATTCTAAAATTCATATGTAAAAGTAGTATCTTACACGACAATTTAGGAATATCTATTATGCTAATGTTTGAATTACCTGTGAGAGTGTATGTCTCTGGGCTAATAACTATCTAAGTGTGTACGAAATCCCAATGGAGTGACGACCCTAGCCTTTACCTTGTATTGCATGTATGACCTTTAAGGTGATTGAGGAGCGACATGATATCTGGAGGGATGCTAGGTCCCACCAAACTAACCACTTGAATAAGAACTATCGTTTTATAAATGATAATTACTTGTATTATAATCCCAACAAGGCGATAGAGGGGATTCAAAGAATCCTAATCGCCACTAAGATCGGAATAAAATCTTTATTTTCCTACAATCAATCAAACATGCAAACTCCTCCCATTTTATTGATTGTATTTATATCTTTTAATAGGTTTATTTAGTTTCCTCGTCGAAACAACAATCCATGTGAAAATGATTTGACTTACTATTTTATTACTTGGAAACGATTTGGTGCACCTTGCCACAGTTATTATGACACAGTTATTATGACAACAGTCGTTGGGTTGTTTACTTAAACTTTAATTGTTCTAGGTTTGTTATAGAAATTAATTATCATTGATAGATTGTGACACATTCACACACACTATTGAAGTATAATTACATAGCCTTGTCCCTAACAACATAGGGAGTTCTGATTATAATGACAACTTAGGTGCATGTATATTTCTTGGTATGATTGCATAGGCCTAGCCTGACAATCAAAGGAGTTCCGACTATGCGAATAGAGTTAGTTCCCAAACACTTCTTAAGTGCAAGCCTTTCATCATAAAAAGATGTCAGGTCCATATGGAACTAACTACCAAAATTAATTGAAAACGTAAATTTAGTCTACAGAATTATAAGACAAGACTCACTTGTTAAACAAGAAGTGAAAGAGAGGGGAATCAAACTTGACCTAACCAACTTTTTCCTTTATTTTCATCAACTTAACCATTGTTACCATTTCAATTCTAATTCGCAGTAGCAACTAGGAATTTCACAATCCCTATAGAGACAAACTTATTATAAATATTATTACTTGATGACATATTTATTACATTTGTTATATTTTTTAATCAAAGAACACACGCTATTTCAATGGAAAATGATACAACTACTAATGCAAGATCAACTCAAATCTCTAGTACAATATGTCTTCCCCTCCATAGCCTTTGATAATGAAAAGAAACGATTAACATAAGTTTACTATTTTAAGAAATGTCTATTAACATAAACTAAAGAAACGTTAAAGAGATCTAAACATAAATGTTGAATGATTCAACTACTAAGATAGCATCTAATTACACCAATCAGCTAATAGTTTAAAGGGTTGTAGGTTCGTGTCATAAAGAGGAAACGTGAAACACGCTATTAAATAGAGTTTTTTTTTGTCTGACGAGCTTATAAACTATCTGCTATAAGCTATAAGCTAGCTTATTGGCATTGTAAAACATAGCCATAGTTAAAATGCACGTTTAAGGTACACTAAAATATATTTCTAAGTAATCCAAAAGGATCAGTGTGAAGCAATTTTTCACTTTCATGAACTAGAATATTTTGATTGCTCGAGAGCATAATGAAAAAATTGTGTCACGTATGCATCTTATGTGTCAAAAATGTGAAGATTAGAAAATTTGACAGATCATTAATTTACTTGCATGATGAAAAGATTCAAAGAGTTTAGTAACAAAAAGATTCAATTAACACAAGTGACTACAATTACTAAAAATAAAAGATTCAAAGAGTTTTAAACGTTTTAGTTTATTGTAAGAACAATCAGGGTTTTTCCTAACATTTTATGAGTTTTAGGGCAAGTTTAAGAAAATGGCCCCTTAAATAATACTTCATATCTCTTTTTATAAATGATGAATGCGACACACATTGATTAAGGCGGTTGACATCTCAACTATGCTGGCGCCCTAAGTTACCATAATACGATGTTTTGAAATATCAACTATGCTGACATTCCAAAACATTGTGTGCCAAATGCACCTCTTCCTATGTATTATTAATAAAAAAAATAATAACAAAACAAAAAAAAATTAGGGAATCAAACCAAACCCAATAAATCTAAGTAAAACGATATGTAGGCACATCAAACGTATCTCAGAAACCCAACCCTAATAAAACTAGGATATACAAATCACAATTAAGAATCTACAAAAAAAAAAAAAGATATCAACAAAAAAAAGTTTCACTTTTATCAGGAAGTCATAAGATTGCGGTTGCTTCGAGTATTTTAGATGCAAAATTATTTCAAATGTTTTCAATTCCTGAGGTCTATTTTCACAAAAGTAATCTCCATATAAACACCATTAAGAAAATAGTTGATTCTTATGAATTCTTGACCAAATAATTTGTTATAATAATTATTTTATTAATTTAAATGCATTATGAATTCTTGATGAAATAATAAAATGTGTTCAATTCTTGACAGTTTGCATTATGTCTCTTTAAATTGTTGTTTTCATTTATGTCATTTTAATAGTTTATGTCACTATTTTGAAGAGAGAAAAAAAACTAGTTAATCGTAATTCGGATTATAAAATCTGAAATATAATAAATAAGCTTCGAATTATAAAATCCAAACAGAAAAAACGTTCAATTTGAAGGTTGTTGGGATGTAAGTACGGTGAGAAAATAAATTTAAAAAACAAAAAATTGAAGTTTAGTTCGGCTTAAGTCTATAGTGTTTGGGCCTTTTGAAGTATTTTGCAGGAAGTAATACCCCACACCCCTGCATGTATACCATGACCCCAACATTTGACTCAAAGCACCAAATCTACCCTTTTATATAAAATAAACTCAATTACTCTTGCACTTATTCACCCCAGCCTCATTTTTCTGGAAAAGGTTTCCAACATACAGTAAGCATGACCCTTTTGATCCGAAAACAACTCAATTAGATTTTTCTTTTACCGGCATCGACTATGGCAACTGGAATGTTATTGTTATCGGAATCGTTTCTTCATATGGTTGTGTTTGTTCTCTTAATTGTTTACCGAAATCATTGATTTAGGTTTTTTGGGTTTGCCCATGTTGTCTATGTTATTGTTACTGGAATCACCATTTCTTCAGTTTTTTATGGAAATTAGCAATCAACATAAACAACAAATAAAATATAACTAGGAAATTCCATAACAGAAGAATGAGAAAAATTTCCAAAGGATTTGAAGAATAAAAAAACCTTAATCTTAACTTTAAAATTAAAATCTACAAATAAAATTGAAAAATAGAAGTGAATAAAAAGTAGGCACTAACATATCCAAGATCCAATCAGAGGAACAAAATAAGTGAAAATTATAGAGTATACCGAAGGCAGAGATGAAGAAGAATTTTAGAAGGAGAATGAAAAGAAATTGCAAGACCGCAAGCAAGACTATGTGTTTATCCTGGATAGGTCAAACTTCATCGACCACATTTATTATAGCCTGTCAAAAATACAAGCTAACACTACGACAACGATGACAACAGACAAGAACGCGAAGACTTTATAAGAGCAGTATGATTTTATCACACTGTACCTTGTTCTAGAAAGCTTAAAAAAGATTCAGAGAAAAGTGAAAACAGATGGAGTGGATTTTAGTTTGTATATGAGGAAAATTTGGAATTTTAAAATAATGTATGGGTAAAGGTATAAATGTAAGGGTGTGGGGAAAAACTTCCTATTTTGCAAAGAAAAGAAAGTGAATAGATGTTGGGCTTATGTCCGTTGGGGGCGTTTTATACGTTTTACTATATATACCCCCATAAAATGAAACTTTACTATATACACCCCCTCCCTCTAAAAAAAAATTGGGTCCCTATAGGGCTGGGTCCTAGGTCGTTGCACCCCTGGCCTATGCCTTCGGTTGGCCTTAAGTACGGTTGTGACACCATTTTCCTATTTGTTTAAATTGTGCATCCTTCGCATGCAACTTCGAACACTAATCTTTCAAATCTTGTGGGACTAAAATAGGCGGAAAACTCTCGTTGAATTTTAATGTTGTTGCATGCCTAAATTTAGGAATAACAATTAGACCCATACTCAATGGGTACCCGAGAAATATCCATAATGAATAGGGTAAAAACTTGTATTATGGCTACGGGAATGAGCATGCGTAATTACCCACAAAAATGAGCGAATATGGATGCAGATACAAGCTCTTTAGTACCTTCCCGTCCCATGTCCGCATAATATATATTTATGTTTCTCTTATTTCCGCATAATATATATTTATGTTTCTCTTATTTATACCGTTATATAATATTTAGGATTAAATATATTTTTGATCCCTATGAATGTTTTAACTTTTCATTTTGGTCCTCTAAAATTTTTCTTAGATTTTTGGTTACACAAAAGTTTTACATTACTACTTTTAGTCCATACTTTTAAGACAACTCATGTGTACCATTTGAAATTTTGAATTTTTTTACGCGGCCATGTTTAAGACATTATAGAATCTTTTATTGTAAAAAATTTCATTTTACTCACAATGATTGAATTAAATATAAATTTTTATGTTTTTTATGCTTATAATTTTATATCTACTTCGACATGTAGTCATGTACTATGAAAATAGAGGAATGTTAAGGACACTTTTTTTCTAACACTCATTTTTCTATCAGATGAAATCAATATATGAACCACCACTTTAAGTGGAACCAATTTTTAAATATGAGACTCACCATAATTTAAGCCAATAAGAACTCGAGTGTTGGATAGAATGTTGAAAAAAGAGTGTTACTAGCACTATCTATTATATATATGAGAAAGCAAATGCCTACCAAAATTATTTAACTGTCCTTTTCTCTAACTTTTTTTACTTCACATTTTTACAACTTACTAAGGTTAAAATTGGCAATTCAAGTTTCAAGAATGCCTCACAATTCTTTTGTCAATTTGGACTAACAATACCCATGTCACAAACACTAACATCACTAAAGCAAAATCAACTTTCTAAGGCTATTTCGGGTATTTCACCGTCAAAATCAACTTTCCCACTTTTATCTAATTCAACTTTACAACTTTTGTAGAAACTTCACTTCCTAAAAAATTCTCTCTCTTTCTTTTTCTTTATAATTTCATCTTTCTATAACATTTTATCATTGACTCGTTTTTAAAAGTCACAACTATAATCTTTCTCCTTCCTTTCTTTCAAGCATATTTCTTTACCAAAACATAATTCATTTTTATTGTTCAAAACTCATATAGTCCAACATCTCTTTTCCTGCAAATTTCTTTTTGTAGATTTAACAGGTTACAATAGATCTACAAATATGGTGGCATATTATCTTCAAATAATGGCAGTTTTACTAACTTTCTTTCTTTCATTAATTATGAATAATTTTTCTTTCATTCACGTGCTCTGTCTCTTTTTTCAACTTCTAATAATGAGTTTTTTTCTTTTTATGCAGGAAAAGGGAAAGACACAAGGTGTAGACAATATCAACAAAGATTATTCACATATTACACATCAAGGTATCACTTACAATTTCCTTTTTTCTTTCAACTTAATCAATTTTTATTTGCTTTTCAAAATACAAAAAAAACGTCAAAATTATATTTTATTCTATTTTTACACATTTTTCATATCCAAATACATAGGAAGGCTTATCAGATTTTTCTCCTACAAAAAATACACGGGTAAGCATATGGAATTCCTTCATTGATTATGAAATATGTTACTTACATTTTCTTTACACAAAGCAATTTTCATCAAAAGTATTGCTTTTCATTTTTTGTTTTTGTTTTTACTTGAATCTTTTACATGGAAGAAGAAAAGTGATCGGGATGAAGAAATGTTAACAACACCAGTTTTTACAATTTCTTACTTGTCATATAAACAAATTAGATATATTGTCATTTATTGTTTTTCTTCAACAGAGGTAGAAAAAGAAATAAAATGCATTTTTTGTATAAAAATTCAAACAAAAGAGAAACTGAAACTAACTATCATAACTGATCCAATACGATCTCTGATGAGGCAATTTCCGATTGGTGGTTGACGAAAAGGATACCATAATTTTTTGTGGCTTTTGTAAAGGATAATGAAAGGGAATGAATTGTAGTTTTGATTTTGATATGTGGTGGTCGGAGTTGGTCGGAAATGAAGAGAGAAGGTGGTGGTTATTTAATGAGAAATGTTGAAGAAGTAAAAAAACGCAGAGAAATGGTGTGTTGGCTTGCGGCGGCGGCTACTGTTAGTGAAAAGAAGAGGAAGTGTTGTTTTTAGGGTTTTATCCATGGGTTGACCCATTGAGCACAATTACACATATTTTCTCTTTATTTATTATGATATATTGTTTGTTCTATTTTTTTTATTTCTTTTATGCAAAAATGTTTTGTATACTCATGACAAACAATTTTACAATTTTTTTAATAATATATTTTACAATTAAATTAGATGTTTGATGTAAATTATTATAAATATACACATATAATCTTCTTATTCCTCTAAAAAAGCCAAAATCTTATTATTAACAATAATAATTTATAAAAAAAATTACTTTTTCTGAAAATTAAAGTGCACACAATTTTTTTTTTGAACAATTTATATAATCTATGAACTTAAAGTGTCCTAATAAATATTAATACTTCTTTTTAAAATATGTCAAACAAATATATGTACGGATATGTTATTTTACGAGAATATGTTAGTATATGCTTATTTATGAAATATTATGCTAACTATATACTACTAAAATATATGTAAATGTATAGACTATATATAAATAAAAATATATGTATGTATATATATTTTCTACGGAAATATAATTGGCCTTATTTGTTTCCCCAAAAGAAAGTGACCTTTTTTAAAATATTCTAAAATTAGTATATTCTAAAATATAAGTTTGCCTTATTTGAAATATAATGCAAACTATATATTAATAAAGTAAATGTAAGTATATGTTTTTATACGGGATCCATGTTTATCACTTATTAATAAATTAAAATTAGTTTTAACGAATTTTTACAGAGGATAGTGAGATGAATAAAATGGTGTTTTTTGTTTTGTTAAATGGTTGTCGACTTGTCGGAGTTTGTAGAAAATGAAGAGAAAAGATGGTACGACAATGGTTTGTGTGGGAGAGAAAAACGTGAGAATAAGTGAGAGAGAAAGGATAGTTGTTGTGTGAAGATAGAAAGAGAAAAAACTTGTGAGAAAGAGAAACTAGAAAACTGAACAATGTAATCCCTAACTTCTTTTTCTGTTTTTGCAAATAATAAATTATTAAATGAATATAAATAATAATAAGATAGAATAAATTGTTATAAATGTGATGATGACAAAAATGTGATAGATATATCGATATAACTCATCAATAGATAACATAAATAAATAAAATATATTCAAAGGACATAAATGTATAAAATATCACTCTTATTTACATAGATGTATTGATATAATTGGTGAATGGTAAGTTTAGTTTATTTGATAAAAATATATTATAATATATGTGTTGGTCTGAGTTTGAATCGAAACGTCCAACTTATTTACGTTAATAGATGGATTTTTAATCATTATATTACTTCACCCAAAGAAACTACATATAAAACTTTCACTATAAAAATTACCCAAAGAGTGTATAATTGATACATGTGACACAATTTGATCATTGATCTAATGTATACAAATACATATGAAACTTAACGATTGCCAAACCTATTTTGTTGTTATTGCTTAATACTTTGGTTTCTTTTGATAACTGAGTTTTGATGATTAATTTTGATATTTGCTAATAACATGAACTAAGAGTTTATAAAAATCCTATATAAAAAAAAAATCCATAAAAATATCCACTACCAAAATTATCCAAAGAGTGTATAATTGATATACGGGACTTAATTTTAACATTAATCTAATGTATAAATATACATAAGAAACTTATGACTACAAAAGTTATTGTATAGTCTTAACCTAATACTTTGGAATATACTAATTTAATGTATACATAAGAAGCTTAGACCGTCAAAGTTATTGTGTTGTCCTAACCTAATACTTTGTTTTGCTTTAATAACTCAGTTTTGAGGATTAATTTTGATATTTGCTAATAAAATGAACTAAGAGTTTATAAAAATACTATATATAAAAAAACACTCCATATAAAATTCCCACTAACAAAATTATCCGAAGAATGTATAACTCATACACGGACCCAATTTGAACATTAATCTAATATATAAATATACATAAGAAACTTAAAGACCGCCAAAGTTATTGTGTTGTCCTAACCTAATACTTTGGTTTGCTTTAATAACTCTGTTTTGAGGATTAATTCTGATATTTGCTGATAAAATGAACTAAGAGTTTATCAAAATACTATATAAAAAAAACTCCATATAAAATTTCCACTACCAAAATTATCCAAAGAATGTATAACTCATACATGGGACTCAATTTGAACACTAATCTAATGTGTACATATACACAAGAAACTTAAAGACCGCCAAAATTATTGTGTTGTCCTAACCTAATACTTTGGTTTGCTTTAATAACTCAATTTTGAGGATTAATTATGATATTTGTAAATAAAATAAATTCAAATTTTTATAGAAATACTATATGAAAGTTTTTTTTTAAAGAACTATATCAAAGTTTTTTTTCACTACCAAAAAAAAGCTTCATATAAAATTTCCACTACCAAAATCATCCAAAGAGTGTATAATTGATACACGAGACCGAATTTGAACACTAATTTAATGTATACATATACATGAGAAACTTAACAACTGCAAAAATTATTGTATTATCTTTGCCTGATATTTTGGTTTGTTTTGATAACTCGGTTTTGAAAATTATTTTGACAATTGTAAATAAAATAAATTCAAATTTTATAGAAATACTATATGAAAGTTTTTTTTTTTAAAGAACTATATCAAAGTTTTTTTAAAATGCTCCATATAACATTTCCACTATTAAAATTACCTAAAGAAAGTATAATTGATACACTAGACTCAAAATTACTCACCTATTATTATATACTAATTTTGTCACCACATAATTAGTTAAAGTTAGTAACAAATGATAAAGATGAAAAATAATTATAAATTTTTTATAGCATTATTTACTATTATATTTCTTCTCACCGACACGTAACTCATCGTATAACGACATACATTCTGCCGCGCGGCACAGCCGCGCTACCCGTTCTCAGCACGGGTATCTCGATTAGTTCATAAAAATAAAGTTGGGAAATCGTGGTACACACTCGGCACGTGCAAGGCAATTAGGTTGATGTCATGAAGGACCCACTTAGATTCTCAAAACCATTTATTTCAGGGTTGATCCTTAAATCGGACGGCACAAGATTATAGTCAAAGACCTATCTTGGTGGATCTCTTTGACCAACACATGTCACTTTTATAATTACACTTTTTTTAATTATTATTGTAAAATAAAATACGAAGAAGTATGAAAGAGTAGTATAATAATTTCATTTCTTTGACCGGCTTGTCACACTCAATCAAGGTTAACTTCATTGAAAATCGTGGAGCACCATGGAATTACCAAATTGGTCATGGATCCACCACCATAATATTTTTTGTAGTCACAACTCTTTTGGTATGTTTGGCAAGGAAATGTCTTAAAGACCCTTTTCCAAGAAAATTTTAAATCACCTACGACCAATATACGGCCAAGTAGAGTTTGTATTACTCTAAATCCAAATAGTATAGTTGGAATTTCAAAATTTGGGATAATTTTTGAAAAAGTTCGTGGATAACAATATTTTTTTTTGTCAAAAAAAATATTGAAGATGAAAAACACAAATTAGATAAGACTTTTATATTAGCACAAAAAGAAAGATAAGATTTTAGATAAAACATGTAGAAAACTTGTCTCTATCAAGAATAGTAAGAATCTCTAATTCATATTATTGTTTTTATTATTTTGAAGGGATTTTTATTATTATTATTATTATTATTATTATTATTATTATTATTATTATTATTATTATTATTATTATTATTATTATATTTTTACTCTATTTATTTATTTTCTTTAAAAAAAACTCATCAACATCAAGGTTCAATTTTTTTACAAAATACTAACAAATCATCAATCAAAGAGGTTTTCACATTGACATCAAAAATTGAATTCACGATCGATTTGCAAGTGAGTCAACTCCTTAACAACTGAAACACCATTCCCTAAAAAAAAACAACTGAAAAAACATTAATTGACTTTGTGTATGTTTGGTTTTAAGTTTTCTACCCTATACTCATGTTTCTCACGATTTTTAATGTGCTTTTGCTGCGATTTCAAAAAGTTCTAACTGGTAGCTGCTACGTTGACGTGGAAAGTTGCCATGATTTAGTTCAATGTGATGCTTTACCAAACACATGCTTACTCAATTTATTATGATCTCAACGATTTCAAGAAGCTCTAAATGATAGCTTCTGCGTTGACGTGGAAAGTTGTCATGGTTCAGTTCAACGTGATGCTTTACCAAACACATGCTTCCTCAATAGTTTATTATAATCTCAACTCGACATGTCTATATAATTAAGGCTATTCAGAACATGTGTTTAATTTTTATCTCATGAGGTGATGTATTATGTATATGTATTGAGTGAATAGGAATTTTGAATTGGAAAAGTTCAGACTACTGATATTTTTCAAAGCAAATGAAAAGCTTAAAGGAATCGTGTATAAATAACTAGTATAGCCTAAATATTTATTTCCATGACAAAATTTCATCCTTAAACACTTGTTAGCGTTTTTCTTTATTTTATACTTGTTGTTTATCAAGTTAGACAATTGAACGGTATGTGGATAAATAATTAAATAGAAAAGAAGATATCAATGTACGTTGAGAAAGATTTTTGATAAATGAAGAAAAATAAACTGAAAAGAAATTTTCAAATATACTACATACTTTAAATCAAGAGTTAAATATGTTTTTAGTCCCTCAAATTTATTTAAGTAAAATATTATCTTGAGTTATAAATAAAGAAAAATAAAGCTACATTTTAGATAAAAAAAATACCCTCCTCAATGAAGGAAGAAAAAAAATAAAATTTAGAAGGAAGGTGAAGTTTCTTTTGATATATCTGTATAAACTAAAAACTATTTTTTTTTTTTTAAGAGTCATTGTTGTTTTTTTAGAGGAAAATCATGTAAAGTACGATAAATTTTCCACAAGACCATAACCATTCAATTCAAATCCAAAACAAAATCAAACCATAACGTAACAACAAATCTTAAAGAATTGACGGTGGTCAAAGAAAGAATTCATTCATTAAGAAAACAAATTTGGTCAAAGTTCAAACAAACATAAAGTACAAAATGCATCCATTTGTGATTCATAACAAAAATGAGGGGCATTCAAAGTCACTTTGAATTTCAAACCCCAAAAATAGAAAGCCAAATCAAAAAAGCAAAGAAAAGGGCAAAATTGGAAAAACAGAAAATAAAACATAAAAAAGCAGATCTTGTGTTTGGTGTTTAATGAAACAAAACATTATTTTAATGAATTCAATAAATTTTGGTATTGTTTAGGTTTGACCACTGCTCACTGTGTTCCACTTTCTCTCTCTTAAATCTCAATATTCTTCATTCTTCATTTTCTCTCTCTAAAATCTTCATCACTTCATTGCTTTTTCCAATTTGCTTTCTTTGACTCATAAGGGGTTGAATTCAAATCACAAAAAGTTTCATTTTTTACCAATTTCTGTGTTGCATGAGCTTCCATTTCTTCATCAGGTTCGTTCAATTTTCATCCTTTTGTCTTTGATTTTTGTGTAATTTCAGTGTTTTCAGCTGCAAATTTGCTTTGAGATTGGAGTTTTGAGTTTTTGTCTTTCTGTGATGGTGTTTTTCAATTTTGTGGACTTGTTT
>Ga0099826_10000926_pt1 | contig 16172 bp, 6 predicted proteins | sample Mtrugardesep15_FD_76830 | JGI IMG/M metagenome (GOLD analysis project Ga0099826, IMG submission 76830) | Root nodule microbial communities of legume samples collected from California, USA - M. trunc garden sep15 | ecosystem: Host-associated > Plants > Roots > Nodule | place: USA: California... | reverse complement strand
TATAAACAGGAATTTTAAATGTTAGAATTGAAATATACATTTTTTAAAGAAAGAAATTACAAAATTTAACACATCTATGAACTTTTTATAAGGGTTGTTACAAACTAAGCTAAATATAAACTGATTAAACTAATTATAACTTTACATAGTAGATTAAACTTGAAGTCAAAACATCAACCAGTGAACAATAAATTACACATTTGTGTCCAGGTCTCTCACATAAGACATCATGTGAAGAAAAATAAAATGGGGAGGAGGAAGGATGGACTCAATATATGATGTCAATGTAGTTGAAACATACCAGCTGGCTGATCAAACGATGCACCATTGGCACTATCATGCAAGCTGCTAGAGCTCTCTCTTGTTGCTTGACATCTTTCCAGATAATCGATAAGGGTATTCCACACGAGTGAAAAATATAGACTAACCAAGACAGAAATGCATTCTAATACAGGATTCCAGAGATAGCTAAATTGGTTATATAAGATGCCAAACAACCCGCTCAAAACAAGAGGTGCATAAACATTGGCAATCCTTCCAGCAGATAGGTCCATCTGTATCTTGGAAATCAATCGTTGGATACTTCTGCTTGTAGAAATTGAAACTGGAGTTGTTTCAATAGACAGAAGAACCAGCAGAGGCTGTTATTTAACCAAAATACACGGTCATACTAAAACTCAAGTAAAAATAAAAAGGCAACGGCGTATAATATAAAGATACATACATTATTTCCTGTGTTGTCCACAATGGAAGTTGGTGAAACTTCGATTTTCCTTTTCTTCACAGCTGACTGATCCACCGAAGAATTTTCCTCGCCCAAAGATTTGTAGTGACAGAGTATTTTAAGAGTTGAAATGCGAACCTCCTTGTCTGAATGGCACAAATTATCAGCAAATGCTGCCACTGACTCTGCAGTCATTTCCTCAAGTTCTGGATGGTACACTCTACACCCAGTGTCTTCCAAAGAAGAACTATAATATATACAAGTGAGAGGGTTAATCAAATACTGAGCACTAACGATAAAATAGTGACAATTTGACAACTAAAGATTGAAAAAGAATAAATGTCTAGAAAGTAGTTAACTTCAACACATCCACTTACCCGTACTTGCTTTCCAAATAACCAGCAACAGCCGGTAACACGTGTGGAGATGACTTGTATCGTTTTGCAAAACTTAGAAACTTTTTGGTTTCATCAGCTCCAAGGTTACTGTCATAGCACAATCTGTTGAAAGAACTTAGTGAAGCACCTATAATGCTTTCCCATGCTTTTTTAGACGTATCTGCAATATGGACTGAAGATGAAAACAGAAAATAACAAATCAAGTGTTTTTAGCCTACAGATCCATCACTGCCAAACATGTACAGATTAGAAAAAAAAATATTATAGCATCAATGATCCAATGAATACAACTATCCAAGTATAAAATAAACCCACAACTAGAAATTTTATTTTTTTACTATATCCAACCCAGTTAAAATTCATAGCAAACCTAGCATAATCTAAGCCAAAATGGAAAACAATCCTTAATATTACCCAATCTAAGCCAGAATCGAAAAACATCTTTAATATTACCCGGACACAACTGTTCAGCAAAAATTCATTAAGAAACAAGGAAGGGAGGAATACCAGCTTTAACAGTCAGAAGCTGATCTATCGCATCCATAAGATGCACCAACAACGATGGAACGGCGTCAACAATAGACATATGAGAATAGCAGTTCACAACTCCCCATAGCAGTGCTACCTTTCTTTCATCAATTTCACCAGAAACGTTGGAATGTGCAATATTGTTTATTTTTTCAATCCAAGAACGGATAGTCCCTTCCAAATGATTGCATATCCTAGCTAATGCTTCTGCACTTTCTCTGTCTAAAAAGTCTGGGCCTCGTATATCCAATTGCATTTTCTCACAGAAGGATTGAAATAATTGTATGACCTTTTCCTCTGAAATCTCCATTAACTCATTTATTGCACTACAAAACCAGCATAGAAGTCAAATACTATATCTAGAGAGTGCAGAACAATGAATTGCTTGTGTGATTCAAAGGTTACCTTATAACCTTACTTCTGAAAGCAAGTAAACAGAGATCCTTCTGTAGCAGTTTTTCAATGAAACGTAGCAAACTGGAACCAAGCTCCATATGTGTCAAGAGTATTGAAATAAGTTAAAAGAGAATATTTAAATCAAAAGCACACTGTCTGTCTCAGCCATTACCTTGAACTTCGTGATTTAAAAATTGGAGCCCACTGGGTAGCACACTCGGATATCATTGATTTATTACTATCACAACACAGCCCGTCGAGAGTGCCCAACATTAATTTCAAAATTCTATCAACTAAACGTATATCTTCTTGTGACTCAGTAACTCCCAAAGGTGTGATATATGACTGCATAAGCAAGAGGATGAGTTCAAGCATGGGCTTATAATCTGCCACATGTAAGAACAGTTGAAATTAGTGCAGAAGCACATAGAAAACTCAAGCAACTTTCTGAAGAAAATAGCATCCTGATATAAAATATATTACATTACACTGAACATTTATTTATGTGACACTGCATTTTTAATAAAAAAAGGAATATAAGAAACAAAACCAAAACAACATTTAGCACTTGACTCATCCCATCACTTGTTATTTTTAGTTACCCATTAACATATTAATTAATATTATTATATTAACATGTAATGGAGATAATCAAAGAAGTACCAAAACAGAGCATAAATAAAAAAAAACTGAAGTAATAGGATCGCTTGATTCATGCATCAAACCCCACCTAGTGTGAAAAGGTTTTGATTGTTGTAGTTAAATTTAAAGGAATCAGGAGTTTTTTTTCAAATATTAAACCACAAGATGTTCAAAGAGTGCAGAGCAAACTGCACTCCCAATGGAATCAATTGCTCTAGTTCAACAAATGTGCGTGAAGGCCTACCCATATCATACATGCCTAAAGGGTAATACACCCAGAAAATGTGTGGAATTCTCAGGGAAACTCAATTTAAAGAACAAAGAGAAAACTAGAAATTGAAGGAAATTCCCAAAAGAAACTTAAAATTCAATCTATTTATCCAATATTAGTTTGTCATCAGCTTGCTTGAAAAGAGTAAAAGGAAGAGTTCAGTGACACGAAGTATTGTAACTTACCAGACACATTTTGCCCTTTTTGCACCTTTATAGCTGAGACTAGCACTGATAAAATGCGTCTTAAATGTCTGATGTTTTCGGTATTAACACATTCATGCACTTCCTTATATAAGCAACTCCATACCAAATTCAACTCTTTGGGTTCCATCGTCTCACATAATTTCTTAAACACGGATTTTATGATGTTCAAAACGGTACTTGACTCTGAAATTGATGCAGATAGAGATAAGAAAAATATAAGCAAACACATTGCAGAGAAGTACAGAAGACTAGCAGAGAAAAATCTAAAAATCATGTAGAACTTGATTATATTTACAAACAGCAACATCAGGTGACAGATAACAACAAAGGAAGGACAGAAGACTAGCAGAGAAGATAGCCTGATTAAAAAATTTGATCATTTTAAAAATCTATTTTTTTCTACTACAGCTTCTCTGTTTTTTTTAAAACCTCTTGAACTTGTCAGACCCGCTTGTAAAATAAAATAAAGTGATATCTTCTTTGTACATTACATTTACAAACTAATTTTTTTATCATTGTAACATTAAGCCACAGACTTCACAACAGTAGATCTGAAGAATCCCATTGTCCAATCTTAGTGCCAAATGGGGAAATCTAAATACTTTTTTTTTAATAACAAAACCAAGATAGAGAGAAATTTAAATATTGAAAAATATATTCTCTGATGAACAGATCAATCAAATACCAATGTTCTCTGTATGTTACTAATACCAAGTAGGTTAGTGGCTTCAACCGAACACAAAATGAATATGGTCTATGATCAGAATCTTGGAAATAAAACAAAAGTTGAATCAATAATTTTAACTAGAGAACAAGCTTGCCTTGGTCGTCTCCATCCTTGCCTTGGTCATCTCCATCCTTGCCTTGGTCATCTCCATCACCAATGTAATAAATTGTTTTGCTTGTTAATAATTGTAACACTCGTTCTGCTTTCGAATGGAACCTTGATGAGTAACCTTTCATAATATTATAAAGCAATAATTCAACACCGGACTCTCGGAATGTAGATGGCTTCTTCGCTGCCTCAGTGATGACTCTTTGAATTCCTGTCCAATCAAACAATATTACATGCTTTATAGCCCCCTCAAACTAATAAAATCGTTAAAACCAAAGAGAAAAAAACAGAATTAATGCTAAAATCACAAGGCACTTTATTATAGATGTACTACAAAATTGGTGATATTGATTTAACATATGAACAAAAGACAAGACAAAAAGCGGGGAGGAATATATATACACAGAAAAACAATCAATGACATACCTCTTTTGAGCTGCTCGTCTGGGGCATTTCTCAAAACAAATGACATTGCCTCTGCCATGAATTGTCGAACATATTCCTTTGGATAATACCTCAATTTTGATGTGACCCTTGGAGTATCAAAGTCAAAGAAACACAGAAGAATCAGACTTGTAGTCGATACCACGTAGTTGGCTAAATTAAACAAAATGAGAAGTTATCCTATGAGCCTAGATCAGTTGGTTAGAACATTTGTTGGCAAGTTCCTATTAAGAAGATTAACATCCCTTGGTGGAACATCCATTTCCTATTCCAATTCTCCTTGCTTTCCTTAAATTGTCCTTTTTATCTATCATCTACAGCAAAAACTAATGCTAGGCAAGAATTAGGAATTTAAACTTCTGCCATTAAATTATATTTCAAGTTCCAAGTTCTAAATTATACATATACATTTTCGTGGTTAGCCTAGCCCAGCATTATGTTACAATACCATAGCCCTTATATCAATATAATTTTGTTCTCCATTCAATTATCAGACACCACTGCCATTTTATGTCAATATAATTTTGTTCTTCATTCAATTATCAAACTCCACTGCATTTTTATGGAAGTCAATATCTGTAGGCTTAAATCAAGGCCGTTTTATGGATTCCTTGGGTCTCTTTGGGCTACATTAAGATTTTACGACTTTTTTGTAACAAAACCTATAGTAAATTATCCTTTTTGTTTGGTAGACACATTATGGTGCTTCTAGGTCTTCACCTAACCCTATTTTATTCATCACTTGCAAGACAGCTTCTGTAGAGAACTACTTATTATAATAATAAGGGAAGCATGTTTGAACAAGGAGAGGGAAGACATCTCTCAGCAAATCCACCCAACAAATGAGAAAAAAGCAGTGTAAGTGTTCAGTGCTTGTCCAAATCTCAGCTTATGCAAATCAATCCTTAGATTAAACAAAGTGGTGAGGAAAATCCATACACATCCGGTGTGTTTCAGGCTTGCAGAAAAGTTAACCTCGTATAGAAAGTAAAAACAAAACTTAAAAAAATAGTCTATATCACTCACTTAAGCACCTCTGATGGGTTGCGTATTAGATATTTCTGCAGATACATCATAACATATGACCATGAGGTGAAGATCTGCATGAAAATGAAAATTTTCTTAATTCACGCTGAATAAATGAAACTAAAAAATGAGACACACACCCTCCGGTCACAGATATAAGCAAAAATTTATATTTTGGATTCATTTAATAAATAATGTATATGGTCTTTATTGTAGACAACTTACATTCATTTATTGAATGAATCTAAAATATGAATTTTTGCTTATATTTGTGACCTGAGGGTGTACGGAATATCTCCCTTAAGAAAATTGCCAAATAGATAGACTATACCTGCTCAATTATATCTGGCTCCCTATCAGCACCACTTTCTAGAAGAGATGCTAAAGAATCAACAATCCTTGGAAATAGCCTGGCAAAGACCCATATCCACAGTGAGTATGAAAGATCTTAGAATGTATGCACGTAAGGAAGACGTCAAATTGATCTAGAAAGAAATTTGACAAATGAAATAACAGGAATTCCACAAGAACCAACATCTAGTCAAGGTGATAAGCAACTTACGGAATAAATTCATCAAGGAGATCTCTAGATAAAGCCGCAATTAACCTGTAAACAAAACTTCAAGATAAATTCGCAACAACTGCAAACTAATAGATTTCCACACATAAATCTGCTCTTAGTTCAAATTGATAACTAATCATATCGAGTATGCATGTCCTATTTGATTGGGTCTCAATTGATACCATTTCATCATGCAACATACTAACATCTCTACTCAAACAAAACAAAGCAATTCTCAAAATGACATGCAAACCTGAGAATTGGTTCGAGGGATAGCCTTGCCTTCATGTGCAACCTAGAAAGAAGCTTTGAGATTATAGTTTCCTTGTGCAACAACACCAGCGGCAATGTTTGTGTACAAGGTATGACTTCTTCATACAATGAAATAAAATCTTCTGTAGTGTTCAATTCCTGGATTTTGACAATTATTGAAAATAAGCAACAGTAGTGTAGACCAAGCAAATATTAATAATCTAGCATACAAATTTATTACATAAAATAAATTTGGCGGCAATATAAGGTTGCTCCATTCTAAAAAAAAAAAAATTGTTAGGAAGGTTGCTCCACTCTAAATATACACTGATAGCACACCCATTTCTGATCGAAGGCATGAAATGTCTAGTGTCTAACATCAACGCGTGTAATTACATCCAAGTAAGTCATTTTCACAAGTAATTACGTTTAAATGGTCGTGACCGGCATCCGTAGAATAAAAAACATAAATAAGGCATACGTACCCTCCATTCTACAAGGCAGTCTCTGAAAAAGGAAGAACCTTCGGATGGTTCAGCTTTGACTTGATGAAGACTTCTATAGACATTGATATCGATATCATCTACTCTATCAGAGAAGGACTTAAACTGCACATCCAATTAATTAAAAACAGTTAATAACAAAAACATCAACTATAACTATATGTGATAGCTACTTAATCATGTGTTAAACAAAATTAAGCAACTAAAACAGCACAGTGATGCATATGAATTGAAAAAATAACAATTAAGTGTTCATGAACGCAGGGTTTAGGGTTTTAGCAATGCGGAAGAGAGAGAGAAGTGAAAGCTTACGACGAAACGGCGGCGGCCGGGGGATTTGTTAAGAGACTTGACGGCTTGAGCGTGTGCCGGCGTCGCCATGTTTGGTGTTGGTGGTGGAAGTTGCGGCGTAAGAGATTGAAAACGAAGGAAGGAAGTCGTAGCAGAGTTGAGTAGGGGTTTTCGTTTCAGAGAGAAAGCAGTGGAATGCAAGGAACAAGACCTACTGGGCCATTTCATTCAACAATGTCATTGGGCTTTTCTGTTATGCTCGGCCCGTTGAAAATTGCTTTTTACACTTCAAAGTTTGTATAAAACACAAGGAAAATACAATTTTAACTCCAACAGCTACAAACTAGTGAACTACCGCTCGGTCAAATGCAACGGCCCTACGGTCTTGGTAGCGGCGGTTAACTTCATTATTTCCAAGCACAAAACAACTCAAAATTCCCTCAATCTAACTTTGACGAAAATCAAGCAAATCATTTCAACAAAATCATAAGTAAATAGTATTAATTGTTTTAATTGATAATGTTAGTTTGTGTGGTTTTTTTTTTTAGGTGCAAATTTTCCCATAAGTTTTAAAAAGTTACGATTTTGGCTCTATATGAACAAAAACTATAATTTTAGTCCCTAAGATTTAACCCTTTTGCAACTTTTATCATTTTTGCCAATTTTAACCGGTCAATGCCTACGTGGCACGCCACGTGTGTAATTATTGAATTAAAAAAATTAAAAAAACCTTATAATCATTTTTTAAATTAAATAAATGAAAAATGAAATTAAAAAAATATTAAAAAATCAGAAGAAAAAAAAAATAAAAATGAAACCCAAATCTTAATTTTCTTCTTCGTTTCATCGTATCATTTCTAAATCCAATCCAGAAAAAAAAATCAACAACAAAAGTTAGAGATTCATCTCTTCTTCCACTCTAATCCTCCACTCTCATATTCATCAACCTTATCACCACCGCCAACAACATCATCAACCTCATGAATATAGTTGCAGATTTGAGGGATCAATGGCAAATGGTTGAATATGAAAGGGTTTTGTGCTCATAAGGCTGAATTTGGCGTTGGGTTTATTTAGTAATTGTACTGTGATTTTATGTTATCACCACCACATAGGGCGTCTTTGCCATATACCATCACCCCACCACCACCAATGGTAATCTTTTGCAAAAAGGGTGTATGTGATGATTGGTATATGGATATGGTAGTTGGAGGAGATAACCTCCTTGGTGTCGTGAAACTTGACGTTGCCGCCACCATCTCCGTCATCGAGTAGTCGATTGGATGTTCATCAATAGTTAAAATTTCTAATTATTTGTAAGTGTCAGATATTTAAAGGGGTTAATATTATGAATAAAACTTTTAGTTGTGAGACATTGGAAGACATAAAAGCATAAGGAAATAAGTTTGTGGCATTTGAGATAGTTAGAGAGTGAGAGGATGGTGGAGGATATGGAGGTTGGTTGTAGGAGATTTTGATTGTCTGTGCTTTGAAAGAGCGAGATTGAAGAACAAGTGAAGAAATGATGCGTGGTTAAGCCTTTGATATTAGCACTTCTATGAGATTGAGAGGAAGAAATGATGATGAAGAAGAAGAAATAAAATAATGAGATTTGTTTGTAAAAAAATAAAAAAATAAGAGATTTGAATTTTATTTTTAATTTTTTTTCCTTATTTTTTAAATTTAATTTTTCGTTTATTTAATTTAAAAAATGATTATAAGGTTTTTTTAATTTAATAATTACACACGTGACGTACCACGTAAGCATTAATTGGTCAAAATTGACAAAAATGATCAAATTACAAAGAGGCTAAATCTCAGAAATTAAAATTATAATTTTTATTTATAAAAAACAAAAATCGTAACTTTTTAAAACTTAGAGAGGAAAAAGTGCACTTTAGCACTTTTTTTATGCATCCCTATAGATGATTTAGTGAGTCCAGTGGGCAGATTTTTCCGTGACGGGGTATAATGCAGGTTTGTTTTTTATTTTAATAAATTTCATCAAAGGACATTTTGGGATTTTTAAAAAAGTGCTACACCAAAAATTGTATTCCCTTTATCTATCATGTAGGTATAACTGATTCTTGAATGTTTCACTTTTGATTTTGGAATTCTCGTATTGGGTGGTTAGCAATGGAAGTTTTGCTGCCAAAACTTCCAAGCCCCAGTTATTGCCGTTCAATCACTACTAGAACCGTCAGAATTGGCTTCCGCCGCTTATCTTATCTCCCTGTTCGTGCATCAACCGTCAACCAAGCAGTAGCTGAACCAACCTCTTTGGGTCACACTACCAGACCCCATTTCCCTATACTTCACCAGGTGCATTTTTTTTCTTTCTTTCTTTCTTATCCTCAATTCTATTTTCAGATGGTCCATTTTTAAATTTTATTTTCAACCTTATTGTCATGTTGCAAACTTAATGTCACAACTTACAAATACTAGTTTCATAATATACTATACTCCATCCGGAATGGGGTTATCTCCTACGAGATACAGTGCTTAGGCATTTAACTTTATGTGTCAAGTCAAGTCAAATCAAGCGGAATCAGACTAATACATGTACAATGCAACTTATAACCACGCCTTGGTTTCATTGCCTCATTTCATTTCTAGTTAATCTATCAATGATGTTACTGAAATTTAGCTTTCGTTCACATAGATATGTTTTTTTAGTTTTTTCGATTTTCTATACGCGCATACTGCTTAAGATGTCTATCTAATGTTTTTCTTCATGGATTTGAGATACTTGGTGCGTTGTTTAGGTATATATTATAAAGTTATGATACTTAACTCAATACACAGGAAGTAAATGGCTCAAAACTTGTTTACATAGACAACGCAGCAACGTCTCAGAAGCCTGCAGCTGTTGTGAAGGCGTTGCAAGACTATTATGAAGGTTACAATTCAAACGTGCATCGGGGCATACATTACTTGAGGTACATTTTGTGTTACATTTAGAATGACATAAGTAATTTGGAGATGTTTTAATGTAATTTCCTCCCCCCTTCTGCATTTAATGGGGTATGAAAATATTTAAATTTTTATCTGCGATGATTGCTTAAATGGCCTTGTGCACAATTATTTATGGATGCAGTGCAAAGGCCACAGACGAGTATGAATCAGCTAGACGGAAGGTTACAGCTTTTATAAATGCTTCTGATTCACGAGAAATTGTATTCACAAGAAATGCTACTGAAGCTATCAATCTAGTAGCTTATTCTTGGGGCTTGTCAAATTTAAAACAAGGAGATGAGGTATTTTCTTTCTTGATTTTTTTCTTAAAGAATTTCAACTTGCTGCATGTTTGGATTAGCGTATTTTGGAGAAAATATCACTCTCTTTTGGCGGCCTTCTGAGAGAGCTTTTGAAAGAATAAACAATTATTTCCTGAAAAATAATCCCCATCTAAATTTTTAAATATGAGATTTTTTGTGCATAGTTTTAAGATTCGGAGAGTATTAAGGCTTAATTGAATGTATCAAATGTGGTATTGAAATAGGAGTTTTAATACCAGGTGGAGACATTGGGGGTTCTTTTTAATCACCCAGTTGAAGTTCTATTCCTTTATGTTTAGCGTAATTATTTTTTGTTTGGATTGTCATTATCTCCAATAACCATGCTCATGTAAAATCTTATCTTTTGTGTATTATTGCAGATCGTACTTACAGTTGCTGAACATCACAGTGCAATTGTTCCATGGCAGTTAGTAGCTCAAAAAGTTGGAGCTGTTTTGAAATTTGTGAATTTAAACCAAGATGAAATTCCAGATATAGACAAATTGAAGGAAATGCTTTCAAAGAAGACAAAAATAGTTGTTGTTCATCATGTTTCAAACGTGCTTGGTACGTTTCTCGTCAGGATTGTACACTTTGGTGAACGATACTTTAAGTTATGCTGTCAAAGATATCTGCCTGCTGGGTTAACTTTATAGGTTTTGACATTAATGGTCTTCTGGTTCATTAGTAACTTTTGCTTGAATCAACGTTGCATCGAGGGTTGAGCACACCAGTACAAATACAGAAACTTTTAGAATAAATTTGTAAACTGATAACTACTTGATAGAGATTACATACATTCATATAAATTTCCAATATTCAACTATAAGGAACTGCACTCATGTAAAGACTTCCAACTAGTACTTAGCAAACACGTAATGCCTATGCATATTGAGACCCAATACCCAACGTGACCCTAAAAACATTTAACTTGGTGCTTATATCATATATATGAATCCTCGCTTCAGCCCCCAATTGTTTCCATGTTTTCTCAACTTGTAACCTCTTATTTTCCACAATGATAGTACTTTTACTCACTTTTATACTTTTAAGTGAAATGAACGAGCTTGCTTGTCTTTGTCCTTTGCTTTTCTGTAGCTTCTGTTCTTCCTATTAGAGATATTGCACACTGGGCACATGGTGTTGGAGCAAAAGTTCTTGTAGATGACTGCCAGAGTGTTCCACACATGGCGGTTGATGTTCAAAACCTTGATGCTGATTTTCTTGTTGCTTCTTCTCACAAGGTAGAGTTGTTCATGTATTTTTGAATTGTAACTCTTCCAGACCAGTGTAACAAGTTACTGAACCTGTCTTACAGATGTGTGGGCCTACAGGCATTGGATTCTTATATGGTAAATTGGACCTCTTGTCTTCCATGCCTCCATTTTTAGGTAAGTTATTATACACGGTGCTTTACTATTATTTTCCTATCAAACATGAACAACTAATTAATATGCAGTAGAATAAAAGAAAATATCCTGTTTGTAGGATTTTGTTTTGTAGTTAATACATTTCCGGCAACCTCTTCTTTTGCTTGTTTCAGGCGGTGGTGAAATGATTTCAGATGTATATTTGGATCATTCAACTTATGCCGAACCTCCGTCCAGGTTTGTGAACTTTTTTTTCTTTAACTCGAGCATACATTATCTTAAAAATGATATACACTGGCTTGGGTGGAGATCACAGGTTTGATTCCCAGTGTAGGAAAGAAAGCTGATGAGGATCAATGGATTTACTTCTTTTGAATTAGTGCAAACATAATTTCTCCGTTTCTCCTTCACTTTCTCTGGCTCTTGATGTTAGTCATTGATGTTCTGAACCCCATAGGATTCTATAACCAAAAAATTGATTTGGTCTACCATTTAAATGATCGTTATCAATATCAGCCGGGGAAAAAAAGGAAGAGTTTCCATTTCTTATCTTGGGACTGATACTCTGGTGGTTTACACCTTTCCTAAATTTAAATATAACCATTCATTACTCACAATCATTTTTCTCCGCCTCACAGTGCTAATTTTTTGCTACTGCTGTCACATTTACCATCAATTACTTGTATTGTATCTTATTATTATATCTGGGGCTATTTTACCATACTAGATTTGAGGCTGGAACACCAGCTATTGGTGAAGCAATTGGATTAGGAGCAGCAATTGATTACTTATCTGGGATTGGGATGCAGGCTATACATGAGTATGAGGTGAGTTGAGCTTCAGTCTTATTGACTATAAAGAAAACTAGAGTAATTTACCTGAAAAGTGGTACATTAATTTTTGAAATTTAATTTTGATGCTGTGAAAAACTCGTTTACATTACTATCCTCATTTGTGGTGACATCTCATTTAACAAGTTTTTGACAATGGAATATTATGTATATTTGTGCATGGATATGTATTTTAACAGGTTTGTGATAACACAACACCTCGTTATGATTTAGTTGCTTTCTCCTCAAATGCCATACCTTCTGTAGATGCTGAGGCTTTTCTCCTTCATGGGTGTCATCTTTTGAAAATCTGGAATTTCAATTTGCTTAACCATCTAATGGCAATAAAGCCATGCACTTAATGTGGTGATTGCATATTCATGCAGTTGAGTCACTTCCAGGACATATCAGAGAGCCAAACACCCGTAGTTCATTCTTGTATTTAAGTTTAACTGATAGCAAAGTGTTGAAATGCGAGATTCACTTCTAATCGTTTGGGAGCTGTGGAAAGCAACATTCTACAAAACACATGTCACATATAAACATTCTAACTGAAATTAAGCTCTAAAGTCAATCATAAATACTTTTGTTGATTAAATGTACATCTAAGTAGTATGTAGTGTTAATTACCAAAATAACTTGTAGTTAAGCTTTGATAAATGCTGCTGATCAGATTTTAATGCTCCGACAATATTTAACTTGATCAGAACATGAAAAAAACAGTTTAACTTCCAAAAGAAAAAGCTGAATGTGTCACAATGCTTTATTTCCTTTTGTTCATCCTGATTGTTGTTTTACTTCTTCAAGTACATCTTCTCTTTATCATCATAATTTTCATGATTTGATGCCTCAACCTCATTAATGTATATTCGAAGCAATGCTATCCTAGTCTCTGCCCTTCAATGTTATCATTATAATTGAAACCACTAGCTAAATTAATGATTTTCAATCTATTCAATCAATGACTTGTAATAAATACACTGTTATTTTTGTTTGCTCATCAACAAAATCAGATATAGAGTATATAGAGCAGTGCTAGGAACACTCTTTTTTAACACACTCTCTAACACTCACTTTCTTATTAGGTGAAATGAATGTAGGTCCTACTACTTTATGTGGGACCCATTTTCAAAGTGCGGGACCTACATTGATTTAACCCAACAAGAGAGTAAGTGTTAGAGAGAATGTTAGAAAGAAAGTATTTCTAGAACTACTCTTTCATATATTTGATTATTGATATAACTTATATTTATGTTCTACGAACTGTGTGATGCTATTTGCATGAAATCCAAATTTTCACAGATCGAGCTGGGTACATACCTGTATGAAAGGCTTCTGTCAGTCCCAAATATTCGCATCTATGGGCCAGCCCCTTCGAAAGAAGTCAAACGAGCTTCTCTTTGTTCTTTCAATGTTGAGAATTTGCACCCTACTGATCTTGCAACATTTCTGGACCAACAGGTAAGAAGAGGAAATACTATCTCCAGCTATATGCATTTTCTTGTTCTTAATACATTTATGTTGCATTTGAGCAAACAATTTTTTTTGAAAAAGGTTTGAGTGAACAATTAGTTAAGTACTTATCCTATAAGTTATTCTAGGGGAACAATTATGCGCTTATTCATAAACTATTATATAGGAATGAGTTGAAAACAACCCATGGACATGTCATTAGTTAATTTTAGAAGTGTATCTAATCATTAATACAAGTGTCTATGTCATGAAATAAGGTAAATTAAGTTTTTTCAAATACCTTCTTAGTCTGTAATCAATTACTAAATTGCCCAAATTTTCGGTGGTAATTGGAATAGCTGTTGAACTTGGTTGGGAAATTTCCTTTCTTGAATTTCAATTGATGTATCATTTTCAGCATGGAGTGGCAATCAGATCAGGTCACCATTGTGCCCAACCCCTCCATCGGTATTTAGGGGTCAACGCAAGTGCACGTGCTAGCCTCTATTTCTACAACACTAAGGAGGATGTCGACAACTTTATCCATGCCCTTCATGACACAGTCAGCTTCTTCAATTCATTCAAGTAGTCAGAATGTATCTATATGTAAATTAAATTTTGACTGTACATCAGTTAGGATTGGTTAAATTGATAGGAAAAACAAGCTCTGCCAATTCCTCATGCTGATCTCATAGATAGGCATCCACTAATTACAGTAGGCCTTAATTGTGGAATAACATGTCTACCTCCTGAGAATTTATGTATTACAGAATGCCGGTATACATTTGCTGCAACACTGTTATAGTGTACAATAATTTTTTGTTAGATTAATTTATACTCGCAATAGTATGGTGTACTCTTTAATAGTATGGTGTACTCTTTCACAGTGGATTAATTTTTCAATATAAAAATGTGAAAATCGTCATTCTCTGTCTACTATTAGATTTCTGCATTTGTATCGCCTTTGATATCAGCACTTCGTTTGGTCTTTATAAAATGAGGTACAACTACTATTTAGAAACCTCAAAGTTTACTCTAAATTAAGTTTGTTTAGTGTCCCAAAGTTACTAATACACATTTCAGTGTCGTGTAAGGTAGTGATTGACTACCATGACATTAGTAATTGTTCTACCAGCTATGTTATGCATACAAGCACATTGTTCGATTAATGCAGCAATCATCTCATTAACGTGTATGTGAATGTTTCAATAACAATTTAAGTTAAATTTTTACAAGTATTGTTTCCATCAATTTTATTTTATCTGGTACACAAACTAAAAGTGATGTTTCATAAAACAAAGAATGATGTTGTTGTTTGTAAATATACTTGGTCAATCCATTTGCCCTCAAAAGTAGCTACCAGGCATTGTGTCTCAAGATATCCTCTGCATTTTTTTAGGGGAAATATCATCTGCATTAAAAGGTCGAAAAAGTAAAAATAAATACTAACATGTTTCATGCAATTTGGATAAGGAATAAAAAATGTAATAGAAAAGGCCAAGCTTATCCATCCAAACAAACTAACCATAACCCACTGTATTTATCATCGTATCTGTTGGCTTTGACACGAACAAAGAGTAACCAACTGTAAGGGACAAAGTAGATTTCTGCATGTTTGGAAGTACCTCTCTGCCTACTAATTTATTTTATTTTATTTTTTTGAAAGAAAAGGATGCTTATAGCATTTTATTCATAATTAGAGTATTAATACAATCGGGTACATCAAGATAAATAGTGAGACTAGCTGATAAAGTGACATCCCTAGCGAGAGCATGAGTTAGCACATTCAAATCATTGCACATTTTTGTTCTAGTGTTATAAAGAATTTGCCGATTGATTTTTTTACAAGGCAAACTTCATTTCAAAATTTTAAAAAGTTTGTCTATAAGTTCTGGTTCAACTGATAAAAAACAAAGCAAACTTCACTTCAAAATTTAAAGAAATTTGTCCACAAGTCCTAGTTCAACTGACAAAATTGTTAGGTCGGATGTCGTGACTGGGGCTCAAACCCTGTTTCCTCCACTTGCGTGATAAGGTGGATTGTTGCCTTGTTGAGGATGGTCGCGACGGTTACCCAACACCAACATGGTTATATGCAGATGATCGTAAACTGGTTTCTCAGTTTCAATAAAGAGCAATAGTCCAACCTAATGCAACAATGGCT
>Ga0099826_10000925_pt1 | contig 16176 bp, 9 predicted proteins | sample Mtrugardesep15_FD_76830 | JGI IMG/M metagenome (GOLD analysis project Ga0099826, IMG submission 76830) | Root nodule microbial communities of legume samples collected from California, USA - M. trunc garden sep15 | ecosystem: Host-associated > Plants > Roots > Nodule | place: USA: California... | reverse complement strand
TCCAAACCACCTTAAACGAGACTACCGTAATTTGTACTACCCTACTTCTCTAATGATTCTGTTCCTAATCATATCTTGTCTTCGGTGACTGGTGATCAATCATTTACAACACTTACTTACTTTTTGGTTAGTTCTTTACTGCACAATATTTACTTTCAAATAATATTTTAGATTTCATAGCTATGCAATAAAACTTTCCTCTAAAACGATTGATACATACATTTCTATCACAAACCACACCTAGAGTATTCTTCTATTTCATAGTAGCCCAATTAAGTCATATTTGAACCATGCTAAACAAAATATTTATGTGTGACACTATTGCTATATATCCTACAATATTACAAAATATACAATACATAAGAATCTATGTCCATTCCAATTTCCAAATTGAAACAAAGCTTTCAACTTTAAAACACAATCAATCAAAAAATTACAACCATCCCCAATTCCCTAACCCAAACCCATGTAACTACAAAACCTTCATTTAACAAAAAAAATCATAAAAATTAAAACTTTATTCGAAATTATGAAATAAAAAATGAAAAAGAAAATTAAAAGCAAAAGGGGGCAAAATAGAACCTTCCCAAGACAGAGGCAAGGGTTTGAAGATAAGTATCAATCATTTGGTCACGAGAAGGTGCAGGATCCTTAGGAAACTCCATTACAATAAGCCAATGATTGTAATCACAACCAGGTAGCATAATTGTCTCTCTCTGTTCATTGCTACTGCTTCTCTTTGAGGAGTAATCTTCATCGAGTACTGCTTGAATCCGGATAGGGTTTCGGGAAGTGGGTTTGGATTTGATAGAGAGAGGATTGAAGTTGAAATTTGGGGTTTTGGGGTGATAGGGTAGAGTTAGGGTTAGGGTTTTGGAGGAGAGAGTGAAAGAGGAAATTGTAGCCATTTTGAGAGATGGAAGACAAGTTTGTAACAATGCCATTGGAAACGATAAGACTATGCCGTTTTCTGTATTTGAACAAGACAATTGCGTTATACGACGTCGTTTTTGGATTGAACTTTATTATGGGCCAAGTCTTAATGGACTAATATCAACCCACTTATATTGAGGAGAGAAGAAAATTGCTCTTTAGGCACCTAGCTTTTGCTCATAAACATTTTAAACGGACAAAAATGTTTCCATCGGCAATTAACTATCGTTCGTTTTGAAATAATAGTTAATTGTCATTTTAACATATAAAGCCGACATTGTGTATGCTTAGGGATTTTTAAACACCTACTTGATTACTTGTTTAAATTTGAAGAAATTTGAATTTAACTCTTAATTCTTCTGCATTTGTTATGGTAATTTTTTTTTTTTGTATTTTATTGGAGCTTTTGCGAAACACAATTTCGAAAATGTTGAAATAAACATTTAACATTGTGGTGTTGTAGTCTCCGTGAACTTAACTCACTTGGTAAGGGATAATGCATATATATATACAGGGGTCGGGATTCGAACCCCGGACACCCCACTTATTCACCTTTAAGGTGAATTTCTTTAGCTGATAGGCTACTTGACCAAAAAAAAACATTGTGGTGTTGTAAATTCAAAATCAACGTGTCTTCAATGCAAAAAGTCTAAATATAACATTTGAAGATCTTTGGTCTGTTTACTTTGAGAAATATTTTTTCATTTTCTTACTAAAACGCCAAAATAAAATAAATACCACAAAATGTTCATTCTACGTACCTAGCATAAGGTGTGTAGTAGTAGAACAAAATAGTTACAAAAATAACAAGAGTCCAAACCATACGGAAAAACAAAACGGACAACAAAAGTTAGGCACAACCCAGGCACAAAAGAGGATTAAGTCACCAATTATAATAACTAAAAGCATCAATGAACTTAAGTGTCTTCCGCCACCTAAAAGAAAGTAACTTAATATTGTCTAAGAATTGAAGTAAAGTGCTTGCATTGTTGTTAAAAATCTTGTTGTTCATTTCCTTCCACACCATCCAAATACAAGCAAACCAAATGAGCAATATAAAAGAGACTTATACATTTAGATAATTGGTCACCAAACTCGATAAGGGGGACATTGTTGGTGGCTATAGCATCAAATAATGTTTTGATATCATTTCCAAACAAAACAACATGCATTCCATTTGATATGGTCACTTTGATAGCTACCAGTAAGACTATAAGTCTGTCTTCTAGAGTGGTGGTAGAAGAGTAGGAATAATCTGATTTGCCCAACAAAAGTAATCATGTAGAGTCTGAAAAAACACATAGTGTATGTCACGATAGATTTTTTGTTGAAAAATACGGTGCCCACATTACATTTGATCATGCCTAAATGTGGCTTGGAACAAGAATGGTTAAGATCTTCATTGTGTACCTCTTGTGTGACTACGACAATGGGAGAGGTGACGGTGGCTTCCCATAGTTGAGTGCTGCAACTCTTCCATAAACAACATATATACAGTCATTGCTACTAATAATTGTTGTTGTGTTGCCAACCTATCATATAAACCAAAGAGTGTAGTCGTCAAATTGTTAACATTAGGGAGGAGCATTTGAATAGTGTCATAAATGCCAATTAATTTCCAACAACTAGTAACCTTTGAACAAACAAAAAAGGTATGCATTTGCGTTTCAACAAGAAGATCACAAGAAACATAAGAGTTGTCACATGAAATTCCGCGAGAGAGCTAGACACCAAATATTGATAAGCTAGACACCAAATAAAGGCACGGACCCGAATTATATGGGTATTTATGTAAATACATATGAAAGGAGGGTGAGAAAGCCAAAACTAGGGAGTACATTTAACAAATCTCAAAAAATATGGGATAACTTTACTCATTTTGGAAATTAGGTGGCTTGTCTACCTTTTTGGGTTGCCAACCCAAATTTCTGCGGCTGCACCCCGAATATGCGTCTTTTAATTCTTGTTTACTTAGTTTGATGTTGTTCTACAAAAAGCTTGCACTCTTGACCAAAAGCAATGGAAAAAAGAAAGAAAAGAAAAACCTTGAGAAATTCTTCCCACATGCTTTCACAATTGCTTAATGGTTTAAGTAATTAGTTGTTATCCTATGTAGTTGTCTAATCAAACTAGAAGAGCTTATTAAGTTACATAATCAAGTGCATATTTTGTAAGATTATAATGACAACAAAGTTTTTCAAGTGTAAGAAAAAATGTTTGGTTTGACTATAACAAAAAAATGTTATCTCATGAGGTAGCATGTAGTCCAAGTTAAAAAATAAAAAGATATTGTACAACATTAAACCGTGTTAGGGGAACCTGATCCTCTTTGTTTGTCATCTTTCATGACTTATGGGGGTTCCTGGATATATAGTTTTCTTAAAGAAAGTCCATTCATATTATAATAATTCGTTTCAAGAAGTTAAATTAAAATAAGTTCAAAACAGTTGACAAATATGCAACTAATTACTTGTTTTTATAGTATAAATATTTATGTCACATTAAAAAAGCATAAATATTTAATTTTTTTTTTGAAGGAACATAAATATTTAATATTATAAGCTCTAAATAATTTTGTTATGAAACCAAACCTTAATTTATTTTTAGGAAACCAAACCCTGTTTTATTAGCGTCAGAGCAGTTTACTATCAATTTGTCAACTAATTGTTGAAACAATATAATTAGCATTTGGATCACGTCATTTAGTACTTACTTCTAGTTCTTTCGTCTTCTTATATTTGTTGTTTTTGTTTCACACGAATTCAATTTACTAAACTTATACAATTATACACAGAGCTACCTTATGATCAGTATATATAGAAGGAGCAGTTTTAACTTCTTTTTTGGGGCAATAGAAGTTAGTACTTGAATGGAAAATATCAACATGTCAGAATCACAAAACGGTTTCACTTGTTAACTTAAACAACACGTAATATTATTAATTAATTCTATTTTTACTCTTTGGTTGTGTTTGATTTCACTTAATACGAATAAAGAACAACAAAGAAAATGAATTGACTACTTAGATAGTCAAAATGGTCTTATCCTTTGCTCCCTAAATTAATTCAGGTACGTACTAGTTTTACTTAAACCATTCCCAACTTCCTATAGCCATGAACTACTCAAATTTAGACCTAATTGAACAAGTGTGTTGCGTGAGGAAAACGGTATGTCATAAATTTTAACATGTTGTTTAACTTTTAACTAGTAAAATGTGACAATGGGTAAACAATTTTAGTCGATGGACGTGTGAGAGACTGCCACTATAATATATGAATGTATCAAAGTTGCAAACACATTTTTCGGTGTTTGTTAAATTAGTTATTTTGTTTTTTGTGAGACAATTTAATTCCAACATTATAACCAAAAGAGATAATTGAAGATGTTTTTGTAATTTTGATACATTCATTCACTATTGTAACATCACTTCAATATTTAGCGATTAAAGTTATTGTTTACTCATGTGATAGATGATGTCAAATCTCTTATATACAAATGGTGCATCTAATATGAATCTTTTAGAAGGATAAAAAACAAAAAAAAATTTAGATGAAATTTTATTAATATATTATGGGTGCATCTAATACAGATCTTTAAAAAAGAGTCTAAAATAGACGCGTCCTTCTCCGCCATTTGAAATTGTGTAGGGTTTATGATGTGTATTTGTGATGATGAGTGGAGTTTTATGCTTGCTAAAACTCTTTTTGGCCCACTCTGGTTTGCTCCACAAAAGTAGGTGAAGTATTTGGATTGTTACACCATGAACTAGGTGCATGATCTACAACTCAATAATGTCGATTTTGAGCTTGTTGCAGAGAAAGTTGTAGATTATTACAATCAATGCCGACATCACAAAATTCAGCTCTATTTTGGATGAAAGCAAAAGATATTATAATTTATATTTTACAAACTCTCATTTCGAATTTACTTGAAGATAAACAAATGATACAACTTATACTTTAGTTGAAGAGACCGCATTCTTAGTTACTCCTCACATTTTCATTGATGTTCTACCATAAATCTTTAAATTGATATCAAATAAAATGTTATAATTTTTTTCTTCTAAAAAAAAAAATACCATGAGATGGAAGTCTAATGTTGGAATTGGTTTGAATATAAAACATGGTCTAGTATTTAATTTACAACGTGGGACCAAATGTTGACAAAAGGAATGTTTATGCATATAAATCAACTTAGGTCAATTATCCATGTCAACCGCACCAAGGATGATTAATTTGGTGGAATTTCGTTTTGTCCACAAAACCAATGATTATCAAAGGACTTTTGTCACTCTTTGAAATGCAAAGACCACCGTGTGAAAGATGAAGACGTGACTAACTTACATACTTGCTAGTCAATTCTGATAGAGATTGCTTCAAGTAAAAACACACCCTAAATTATGTTTATATAATACCCTAAAATCAATTGGAAACCAAGTGCTTACATTAGTTAGATTGGTTAAATGACCATTAGACCTTATATTATTATTAATGAATAAACTAATGCCAAGGCAAAGTAAAATAGGATAGAATATAGATCATCTAGAGTCTTGTAAGAAGAACCAATCCATTAGGGTTGACTAAACAAGCTTACCAACAACACAACACAACACAACACTCCCACTTTTGATTAAATCAACAAATAAAGCAAGGTGTACAAAACACATGTGCTAATGAAAAAGCCTTCTTCCAATTCTAGTTCTAGTTTTATTTTATGTATACTCATGGCCACAAATTCGTGTCCATTTTAGGTTTCTTAATTTCTATTCAATTTTCATTTACCCATTTCTTTATCGTTTTCCTCCCTTTCTTTTTGTCGCATTTAAATAATTTTTTCTGATCTTTTTTATTCTTTACCTGGCCAAGTTATCATGGAACTGCAGCTCATCATTCAAATACTGATACGTGTCTTATGCTATCCTGCATAACACGTGACCCTCCTTACTGTATATATAAAACAAATAAATATTTCACGTAATAATAGTTCTATTTTTACTTTTTTTAATTTGTACAATGCATAGCTCAATATTACAAGAGCATGACATCAATATAGTGACTATCTATATATTCGAAAAGAAATTATTATAGTAAACAATATTTATTCCCCCTCCCCCATAAAAAAAAAATGTATTCATCATAAAAACAAATATACATAGTACAAATTAATTATGATGTTGTCAATATATTATTAAAAAATTTCTAGTGTATTGCCCTTTTTCGTTACATTTATATTTGCCACTAAAAAGTTTAGGGTCTTGTTAATTTGTGTCCTTAGGATACAAGATAAAAAACTAAATAAAAAAATTTAACATTGAAAATTGTGCATTCATAACCTTAAAAGTTTAAAAATTTATCTTTTCATTATAACATTTATTTTTTAATTCTATTTTAAGATCCTTATCTTGTGTCTTAATGATAGAAGTTAACATTTCCCAAAAGTTTATTATTAACAACTAATAAATAAATTATATTTTGTTACAATAACAAATACAATATTAAATATATTTATATATTAAGTTTATAAATCTGTTACAATATTCAAAACTTCTTTTTTGACAAAAACAATATTCAAAACGTATCCACGACTCAATCACATAAATTTTTTTCTCTTTCGTAATCTGTATTTATTTAAGGCTAATGTTAACTTGTACCTCAAGATACAAGTTAAGAAGTAAAAATAGAAATGTTTTGTTGTAATTAACGCATTTGAATTTAACTTTTTGACTTTTAACTAATTGAATATACAAAATTTAAAAAACAATTTCTACTTTTAAGTTGTTTAACATGTATCATAAAGACACAGGTTAACATAATCTTTTATTTAAAAATGTATATATCTAAAAAAAAAATTTACACATGCATGTTAGCATGTACAAAAGTGAAGGCAACCCCTCTCAAAAAAAAAAAACAGTGAAGGCAAATGCAAATAAAATGAATGGGTAAGCGTGGAGATTAAAAAATAAAAACTAGTCAACCCTTTATTCTTCTATTGTTTTTGACTCATCGTAGTATGAAGAGGTCCCTTTCGCTGTTGCAGGCGTGCTTGTTTGGTGGGTCCTTTGACTCTTTCCACCTCAACTAAACCAGGTCATAAGCATGACGTCAACTTTCTTCATTTCTAGCCGTTAATTCATTTCTCTATATCCTCATTAAAAAAACTAAAAGTAATAATTTTATATTGAAAATTATGATATTTTGACTTTTAGGAATTTGAATTCAACATGTTTTATTATTTTTCAACAAATTATTTTTATTTATGTTATCTTAATCAATATCCAAATAACACTTTTTAACATTTCTCCAAAAAAGTATATTTAACAAAATAATTATTGTACCTGGTTTTTTTACGGAGTACAATAATAGTAACGGTTTTTTTTTTTTTAAACCTAACAGTAGCTTTATTTATACTTAAGTGATTTTGTGTTTGATGATTTTAGTAACTTTATTTTATACCTTTTTTAATTGGTGGTTCTTTTTCATTAATATAATTTATTTTAACATTTATTTATTAATTAAATATACTAAATTCATCAATTTTAGTAGAATTCGATCATTCAAGTATCTTTCATAGTAATATCGACGAATGGTTGTCCACAAGTATTAACTATGACAAAAAAAATCCTGAAATTGTTAGGTCGCACGTAACGATGTGGTGTCCAAAATTTAGAGAAATATGTATGAATTGTTGATTATTTTTTTAAAAAATGTTAATATGAAAATTTTATATTGAAACGTATGTATCAAAATGTTAATTGATAAATTTTATATTCAAAAAAATGTTAATATCAAAATATTAATATGTATGAAGTGAAAAATTTATATTAGAAGTTGTGTATTCAATATATTGAAATATAAAAAAAAAATTGTTAGATCGCTCTCCACTGACCATGTACATGCAACACTCTTACGGAGGAAGGATGTCCCTTTGCAGGTCTCGGTGTTTGCTTGACACCTTTTTTGAAATAGATTGCCTTATAAGACTAACCTGTTTCGTAGAGGCGTTATCCCTCATGAGGCTCAGCTGTGTGTTACTGGTTGTGGTCAACAGGAATCAGAGTCCCATTTGTTTTATCTTGCTGTTTTTTGGGTCATATTTGGCAGCTTGTTCAGAATTGGTTTGGTGTATATTCAACGGATCCTGGAGAATCATTTTTGTCAGTTCGGTACCTCTTCAGGTTTTGCAAAATCAAGATGTTTTCTCATGCATTTGGTTTGGTTTGCTAGCTCGTGAGTGATACGGGAGGAAAGAAATGACAAATTATTCTGTGGTCAAGAAAATTCTCCTGCTCAGCTTTTGGAGAATTTAAGATACTCTCATTTTGGTGGTTTAAAGCTAAATTTGTTGTCTTTCCTTATAACTTTCATGCTTGGTGCCAAAACCCTTTCATTTGTGTGGGTATTGGCTAATTTTATTTCAGTTTGCTGAACATTTGTTGTAATTTTCGGGTGTCTTCTGTGGTACACCTTATGCCAGGAAGATAACACGTTGTTCGTTATATATATATATATATATTCTTGATTTCTTAAAAAAAAAGAAGTTATACTCCTAATTCAAAAGAGAACTAAGGGCGGGGCTATCAAATGAACCATCCGAAACAAATATACTCAGTAAATTTCAAATAAACTTCACCTTATTTTAATAATCACAAAGCATATTGTAAGTCAGTTTCCTTGCAAATTCAAAATAACTGAAATATATTATGGATCTGACCTAACTTCTGTTATTGGATCAAAATACACCCAAGACTTTCCATTCTTAATTTTTTTTTTCGCATCCTATTTTTGTCAACATCTTTCATGTCCTTTTTTTTTAAGGATACATCTTTCATGTCCTTGTCAAATGAATATATAGATTTTACCCTAAAAATTGGATCTATAGATTTGAAAATTTATTGAATAATGAAATTTAGCGGGTTAAGATCTTCTCCATTTAAATTTTTCTCCATTTCTACCATTTGAAGAGATATAGACACATAAAATGAGTGGGGAGTCATGTCATTAAATATGTCTTACTAGCATTAATTATTTTCAAGAATTTATGTGTTTATATCTCTCAAAATTATAGAAATAGAAAAAAATTCAAATGAAAATGATCTTAACTCACATTTAACATACGAAGTCAATGTTGACAAATAAAATACATAATGGGTAAGGTAATTTATATGTGATGCATATATGGTAAATAACAGATCATTAAGTTAGCCCATTCAAAATAATTGACATTAAATATCAATATTATAAAAATTTAATTAAATATGATAAAAATGAGGCTTTTGGCCAAGGGATACCTTTAAATGGAATTTTGAAACTGAAATATTGCAAAGTTAATTAAGAACAAGTAACTGACTTTGTGAAAGAAAAAAAAGTAGCCGACATGTTGACTAAAGGAGTGACCATCAAAGTGTTTAAGAAATTAAGAAGCCTATTGGGTGTTTATTGTTTCTCAAACGTGACTTAAGGTGGTGTACCGTGAATTACTCCCTATTCTAAATCTGAGAAATAAAATTTCAACAATTATTTTTTTTACAACTTTTAGATAACTTTTTCTCTCTTATTTACGTTATATTCTTACTCTTTTTTTCTTTTTTTCTCCATTGTTTTTGTCAATTAAAAGAGAAAAAAAGTGTTGTCATAAAAATTGTCATCAAATAGTTGTTCAAATGAAACATATTGTAAAAGTTCAGTATTTTCTTTACTAAACCTAACATTGAGTTCCTGCAACTGCAAATCTAAAACACTAAACAAACAATCATTCTTATAATGATGCAAATTAGAAACGCTAGAAGTTGAAGAGTATTGTCTAGGTTTCTTCATTTGTGCATATGATTCATTCATATCAAGCACATTAATATCATGCTTATTGCAAATTTTAATAACCTTAGATATAAGTTCTTTCCACTCCTCATTCTTCATTTCTTGTAATTATTTTTTGTTATCATTGACAAGTGAGAAACATTCAAAAGATTTTGATAACGCCTTTGTAACGCTACATTCAAATTATATGCTAGTATTTTAAAAAAAAACGGGATTGCATGTGTGGCTTTATCCACACATAGGTTTGAGTGAGTCCCCTCTGAGTTGATTTCATAAATGTTGAAATTATGCCATTTATAAAAGAGTTGAAATTTTTGAATTTCATCACCATGATGAATGAACCAACAAAATTTTTCCAATCCCCTCTAATGTTATAAAAAAAACAGGGCCTAAATGTGAGGTAATTCTTAAGGTACCTAATCCCCTCCAGTGTCGTCTTTATAAGGTAGTAAACAATATCTATTTGGAAAAAATAACATGCAGCTGGTAAGATGCTTGTAGGATTTATAATATGGCTTATGTACAACCGTGATAAGAAGAAAATGTAAAATGAATCAAATTAGTTGAAAGAAGATTTAATAGAATGCGAACAAGAGTTTGTATAAAAAATGATATAAACAAGTTTTTGTTTTGACAAAAATTCAATGGTTTAGTTGAGTCTATAAGGTACATGTTGACTTTAGAATGAGTTCATCAATTACATTTCGGATCTATTGATTTTGAGGATAATATCAAAAAAGTGGTGGATAGTTTTTCATTTACACATTAAGATGTTACAGAGTTTAGGATGATTATTTATAATTGTAATATTATCTTTGAACATTATTATGTCAACTTTAGTGTTGAGCTTGTGATGAGACAAATAAATGAGGCAACCCATATACTAACTAATGCAATTATATTATCAGCTAATTTACGAGATTATATTAAACACATTTTAAATATTAATATGCTATAAGTTCTTTTTCCTTCAAAAAACACGCAGGTCAAGTCACCCTTCTTAAAAAGTGCAATTTCAAAAACATTTAATTATTTTAATAATATACATTATTTTATTCTACTTTTTTATGTGCATCTAATTGTTGTGCTTAAAGTTTAAACCTTACGACCATTTACATCTTCTTAAATATTTGATCTCCGATTTTTGTGTTTATTTATCATTACTCTTATAAAATAAGAGCATCACTATTTATTTAGAGAGTTTTTATCAATAATTTATCAAGAAAATGTCTCGACCAATTAAATTTGTTACGAAAATCAAAAAAAGTAATAGTATGTAATTAAAAAAAGATGTTAGCAAATACACAATCTAAAAATTTTCTTGATACATTTTGTCACTGAATCTATCATTTCCCTATAAAATAAATACAAAAGTCTCAACCCAAATTATAAACTTTAGTCAATATGATGAGATTATCACGATATCTAATCCGAAAGATTAATTGAACAAAAGCTAGCTCAACGCCAAATATTAGGGTTGACATTGACTTAATTAAGCTGGGTTTCAATTTGTTTCTTCTGAGAAAGTAAAGCTACTCCATTTAATTAGTATTTGACATCAAACACAAGTATTGTGCAGTAGTTGAAAATTAAAATCTTCAATTGCCTAATTATTTGATTACCTAAAGCCATAATACTAGTATTCAGTGTTAACTTTCTCAGCTAAAGAAGGAGCAGTTTTGGGGACAAAACAAAAAGACATACGAATTTGGTCCATGCTACAGTTATGTCTGGTCAAGTACTAGTTAACTAGTTGTGTTTCAGTTTCACTAACTCTCGTGATATACACGCGCTTACCGACTGCGATTTGGTCACTTTTTAAAAATTAAAATGTTAATAATCATGGTGTTAGCTTAAGAAAGAAAAAAAAATATTGGTTTTGTGTGTACACCATGGTAGTGCTACGATGTCTACATTGAGAAATATTACGACTGTATTATTTGGACCATCAAATGGTCCTCAAGTTTATCATGAAGAACACTTTTTTGAATGATTAAAATTGTGCACCACGTCTATAATTTATCAAAGAAAATTGTGGATCACATATGAAGCTTAATGAATATGAAATGTCAAAGAAGGAGGAAACTAATAAGAATAGTCATATTTATACAAAAAGAAATATTCTTGCTATAATCATTTTACACATACATTAAATCATATAACTGATAAGATATGAGTGCGCATTTGTCGACATATTTTAAAAAATAATACAAAATGTAATATCATAATGATAATAATTGTTTGATTTTCTTTTCACAAATGATACTTAAGAGAACTTCAATAGTTTCATTATAGTTGACAAAATGTACGTAGTTAATGTTTAAAAACAAAAGTTACACATATCGTAGACCAATCTATGAATCTATGAACTTAAACCACATATCGACGGTCTAAACGGTCAAAGCAAAGTCTTGAGACCAGTCGGTCTTAGAATGATATATCATTGAACATATTTACAATCTCTTTTCACTCTACATGGTTAATAGAATCAATGAATAAATAACTTGTTTTGTTAGGGGATACATGAAAAAAGTTATTAGTTATTATATTGAAATTGGTCCAATTTTTATATTTAACTTAATCATGTTAAAAAGACTTGGATCTAAAATCCAATATTAGACTCCCCAACACACAACAAATAAATCTTCAGTATTCAACCCACGTCTAGCTTGGTTCATGGGTCCAATTATACTGTCATCTTCAAATCGACTTTGATACTATGTTAAATGAGTTATTACCTCATAAGATTATGGAGCCCAAACACATATAAATCCAACAATTTCTGAATCACGTCAATGTAGAACCCCACAATATTACAACTACAATACCCACACTAGATGAGTCAAATTCTCATATTGATATCTTTAACTCGACTATAACACCATATTAAATGAAATGGATTTTATTCGTAAAAGCTAGTTCACAATTAAGTCTTCAATTACATATTTATATATATTATTTCAATCACATTTTGAAAACCATGGGATTAATTTCAACCATATGATCGATATTTTATAGAGAAAAGCCCACCACACCATCTCCATTATGGTCAATCCAATATCATCATCCTCACAAAACTTTATACACAAGGAACAAAATTGTCCACACGGCATGTACTACAATTCTTTATATACTATTATATTTTATTCAATAAAGCAAGACAAAGAGAAAACAAACCCAAGACAATTAATAATTTAATCATAGGAACATATACTAAATTATATTTAATAAAGAAAGAATTAGAATTGGATTCAAAATTCTCTAATATTTTCTCTCATTTGTCAAATCAACCCCTTGTAATGTCAACCAAATTCCGGTCATTTCCGGGGTCCATACCCTTCTAACCATTCCATATATAAATATTATCCCAATTGAGCTTATAAACATAGTTGATTTTGAGAGTGATATATCATTGTTAACTCAAAGAAGAAGAGTTCTAACACAAAAACTTGTTATTAGCAAAAATATAACATATAGATTCTGTTTATAAATAGCAACAAACTTTAACATGGCTGAGGAGTTTCAAGCTGGAATTTGTGGTGAAACATGGTGGAATATTAATAATTCAACAAGAAGTGTATTCCCTCTTATGATGAACTCATCATCAACATGTTCTATTGCAGCTAATGATGTAGGAAACTATAGTACTTGGCAAAATGATTTTTTGGGTTTGAAGGAAACAATAAGAACTTGTTCTGATATTGAAGTTAATAACTTTGATGTTTCTGATTGTTCTCTAAGTTTTCTTGATCCTCAGAAGCCACAGCATAGTGAATCATCAGCTAATGGAACTGGTAGCATGTTGATTGATTCCCCCTTACAAATTATGGGTTTTGACCTCTTATCTCCAACTTCATCTAATTGGAATCAGTCCCTATTGTAAGTTCTCATAATTTGGATTTTTTTTTTCTTTTTTGTTTATTGTTTTATCTTATTGTTCCATTTGAAAAAAAGGAACAATTAGGTATAAAAGTTAGTTAGAGATAAACTTTTATATGAATAGAAACATCATGTTATATGTGTGTAGTTCACAATTTATTTCCTTATATGTTGTAAATTATTTTTCTGCAGTAATGATTCACAAATTCAAAAGGAGTGGAACACAAAGAATTTCTCATCTACAAGTGGAAGCCAAGTATCAATGGATCAAGAATTTTCCTTAGAACAGCAGAATCTGAATTCTGTAACAAGCACTGGTTTATCATGTGGATATCCAATTGGATCAGTTAATAATAATTCTTATGGTTACCCTTCAAGTTTGATACAAAGTTTATTTGATCCTGAACCTCAACCTCAACCACAATCACAAAACTCACTTTTTACCAACCCTTCTATGTCCTATTCATCCTCCAATGAACTTTCACCAACATGGTCTAATGTTACTTCCCTTATGAAACCTTCAATGCCAAAACAACAGCTTAGTGGATTGCTCTTTTCAAACAATACTCCTTTCTGGAATGCTTCAGCTGAGGCTCTTAATGACATTAGAGCTGGAGTTTTTGCTTCGTCACAACCACAACATCAATCTCCTAATTTTGAAGACAACAAATTTAATTCCTCAAATACTCTATTAAACAAGGTATATAATTATTTATTCGTCTACATCGAAAACATTATCATATTATTATCAAACTATTAAGAAAATAGAGTCGGTTTATTCACTTTGTGCAACATGATATCGTCTCCATTTATCTTTTATCGTTCACACAGTTCACTTATCCACGTTGTATCATGTGGGGACGTCTCCATTTATCATTTTATATATAAATAAATTTATAAAGAAACTCTCATATCAACTAGGTTTCCTGCACGCATGCCGAGCACGGTCCCATATGCTAGTTTATATGTAAACAATCTATGGCCAGCTAAAATTAGGGCTTTTATTTTTGGCTAAAGGATAATAACATATTATAAAAATTTAACCATGTGCAGCTGAAGAGAGAAAAATCTCCAGAAACGAAAAATTCATCAGAAACTGCAGTTAAGAGGCCAAGAATTGAGACTCCATCTCCATTACCAACTTTTAAGGTATTGTACTATTATATTATAAAGTGTTAATATTCTTGATGAATTTTTTTTTACTATACAAGACTATTTAAGATGTATTTTGCTCTTTTAGATTTGATAAAGTTGATGTGTATGTATGTATCTATGTATGGACATGCAGGTCCGGAAAGAGAAGCTAGGGGACCGGATCACAGCTCTTCAGCAATTGGTTTCACCTTTCGGAAAGGTGAATTTCTTTTTAATGGTTCTCTTTCACTTTTTCCTCTATAGCTACTTTGAAAGTGATATATGTAGAATTTAAACACCTTTACCTTTTAAAGACATTAACTAAGGGTAACTAAATTATTTAAACTCACTAGTTACATATTTTTGTTGATCTTAATATACAGACGGATACAGCATCTGTTCTTCATGAAGCCATTGAGTACATCAAGTTCCTTCATGATCAAGTCAATGTATGTTTCCATTCTTCTTATAATTAACTTTGTTTTAAAAAAATCGTAATTAGTAATTTGGCTAGCATAAGATCATAGCATAGCTTTCTTATGATTATAATAAATAAATATAATTGTTTATTATGAATTTCAGGTTTTGAGCACTCCATATATGAAAAATGGATCTCCCATTCAACACCAGCAGGTATATATTATATATATGCTATATAATAGCTTATCTTCAAATTTATTCTAGCAAATATATATAGAAATCTATCAAATTTACATGGCATGCAAGATATATAAGTATAAAATATAAAGATTTAGGTAATGTTTGGATCTTGAAAAATTAATTTGTATATATATCTTTGTATGAAGGATTGTGATAATGTGAATGAGTCAGAAGGGAAAAAACAAGATTTAAGAAGCCAAGGACTTTGTTTGGTGCCGATTTCAAGCACATTTCCGATGACTAACGAGACTCCTGTTGACTTCTGGACACCTACATTTGGAGGTCCACTCTTCGGCCGATAGAAAAAAGACTATACTGGTAGAGTGCGGTTATGAGTATGACAGGGCATGGAGTGTAAACTAATTGATGACATGAATTAACTATATATTACAAAATTTGAATCCTCTACCGCAGTTGCATGGTGCAATAGACAATCCATTATCATTATCATATTTACATTTGTAAGCTAAAGAAGGATAAAGGAGGGAATGAAAATAAATAAAAAAAGGAAGTACACTTCAAAGATGTTCTGGGCCATGATGTGCTTTATAGATTAGAGATAGGTTGTTTAAGATTATACTAGCCCCCATTAGGTTTTTGTAATCTAAAGTTAAAGAGGGGCAGGAACAAGTGCTAAATTCAGCAGCATTAGACATTAGATTATAGTTTTCTTTGTTCTTGTTTTATGGCTGAATTTAGCAGATGGGGCTAGCTACCTAAAACGCCTTTTGTTCCTGCTAGTCGATATATTTGAGTA
>Ga0099826_10000923_pt1 | contig 16186 bp, 7 predicted proteins | sample Mtrugardesep15_FD_76830 | JGI IMG/M metagenome (GOLD analysis project Ga0099826, IMG submission 76830) | Root nodule microbial communities of legume samples collected from California, USA - M. trunc garden sep15 | ecosystem: Host-associated > Plants > Roots > Nodule | place: USA: California... | reverse complement strand
TTTGTTTTTTTTTTTTTTTTTTTTGTTTCCTATAAGGTGTTTGATAAATTGCCTCAATGAAATTTAACTCTGTTTTTGCAATCGTTTGTTTTTAGGAAAGAGGTGAATGGACTATCACTCCCGTTTTACATGATGCAACCGCTGTCGTGAGTTCTTCTCTTGAATTATGTTTTGATTTGTATTTAGGGCCTGTTTGAATTGGCTTATTTTTGAGCTTATGAAAATTTGCTTATGCAAATAAATAAGCTTTTATGTTATTCATATGTTCTCACTAACGAAAATTGTATCTTCATAGGCTGTTTTTATAAACTACCTTACAAGCTTATGAACAAATACATAACAGCGTATCTATTTTGCATAAGCTAAAAATAAGCCAATCCAAACTGACCCTTAGTAATCAGATATCATTGTAAGCGCTTATATATAAGCTATTAATTTCAATAAGAATTTGGGATTCAATTTTAGGCCCTGTTTGGATAAAAAAATTATTTGCAGCTTATAGCACAAACACTTATTATCATGATAAGCGTGTATGTATAAGCTATATCCATGGCAAAAGATAAAATTAAGTTAAATTGTTTTCATATACGCTATTAAACTGTTTTCATAAGCTATCATGGAGAACTTACGAAAATAAGCTAAAAACAATTTAAGTTTTCATAAGTTCTCCCAGACAGTCTCATAAGCTCTTGTTGGTTGCGTGTTGTTGAACTCAAATTCTATTAGTATGTAGTATTCTTTTTTGTGTTCTTTATTTGCTTGTTCATTTGGTTGAATAGGTTGGCTCAGGTGTTGGTGGAATGCTTAGTGCAGTTCATGGTTTGAATAATGGTAATTTACTTTTGTTTGGCTATGTATGATATACAGACAGCTTGAATTTAAATGTGATATATACTGTTTTGGTAGCTGATTTTGTTATAATATACATAGACAATAACGTGTCGTGATATTATCTTCATAATTTACGTTATAATAAATTTGGGCTATATTAGTTGTAGTAAAAGCAAATGTTTTTTTTGTTTTCTTTCAAATGTTGCATCATGTTATTTATTGATAGTGGAACTCAAATACTCTTTACTTTGTTAATGGATTAAAGTTGAATCCAAATACCTACTTTGTTTAAATATTGCTCTTTAATATTTGTTTGTAGGGTTACCATATCTTCAAAATCGTCTAAAAGGACCGAAGTGGCTGCCTTTTGTGGTTGGGGTATGTAGAACTTTAATGGCTCGAGTCTTTGCATATTACAGTTATATAGCTTTGTGATTTGTTGTTGCTGATGTCTGTATCATAGTAAATCGTTTCATCGTCTTCATGCTTTTATATGTTGAGCAAATTAGATGCATTGATGTAATGTAACATAGAGCTTGGTTGTACTTTATAGCTGACTTTCTTCTTTTCTAATTTTTCCATATAGATCCCTCCATTGTTGATATTTGCAGGAGCTAGTGCTGCATTTGGAGGTAATTCTATTTACACGCCTATTTATTATACGTTTATGGGCCTTCAATTTTTAGGGTGCACACAACTAAATGTTTGACAACTATTGATGGTAGTTATAGGGTTGCTTCATGAAATCATAGGCTGTCCCCCCCTTTTTGGAATCATGTTCTAGAATGGTGGCCATAGTTGTATGGTGTGGCAGATTTTTAACAAAACTAATTAGACGCCGTTGTGGTGGCGACCTTTACAGTTACACCGCAGCTGCCGACCTATTATGGCTGAAATATCTGTGGCAGGTATGGTGGTCGTGGATGACATGGCTGAAATGGCAGTTAAGTCACCTTAAAGAATGAGAAAAGACGTAAATCATTGAGCTATTTTAAACCCTAATTACCAGTCAAGCCCATTATGATTCATAAAATCCTAATAACCAGGTCAAGTCCTAACTGTGCACATCCATACTGAGACTCTGACATCTTTTGCGGACTACTCTAATTCACATGTCTTCATTGATTCCCTTTTCTTCTCTACTCATCCATCTCTTGATCTTGATGGCTATGTTTGACAAAATGTAATGCATAGTGGATAAGCTTAGCTTATAGAAAATGAATTTAAAACCGAATAATTAGCTCGCTGATAGCAGATAAGGTAGCAAATTGAATTTGAAGTATTTGATAAAATAGCAGTTGAACAAACCGATAAGTATAAAATGAAATTACTTCAATCAAATATTGAGGGTTAAAACGAGAAAAAAATGATACGCTGTAAACTATATACGCTTGAACGGTACATGAAGTCATCTCTCAAAATTGCTATAAGTTAGTGAAAAACACCTCTAGTTCGCGAGAGAAAGACTGTTTTCAAACAACTCAACTTTAATTATGAGCTTATATGCTTTAAGCATCAACTATAAGCTACTTGTCTATTTTATTTTATATTCTATTTATCTCTGTCATTTTGATTGCATCTTATTTGTTCAGTGGTGCTAGGGCTGCTAATAGTGATACTTTAGGTGCATGAAATTCAATGTTTCTAGATTATTGTTGGCATTAGCATATAGTTATATTTGTTTGTATTATTCTGTTTTTTTGGTATGCTTTGTGTGTGCGTTTACTATTAGTTGCTAGTCCGCATGCTTTGGTCATAGTGTGTCATATGCCACATTGCTATGCTTGATTTTATGTTTGGTGTAATTAACTGCCTTAATGACATTGGCTTGAATCCATGTTGTCAAACTTAAGAGGCTACTTGGTGCACAAGGGTAGGATTAGGAAGTCACGTAAAGTGTGCGATGGAGAGGGATTGTAACTTAGATCTTATGATATTTTCTAAAATGAAAGACCATATTGAAACAATTTTATATGTAGATATTAAGTAATACAAATTTGCAAAATAACTAAAAAATTACAACTGCTGCTCAATAAAAAAAATTGAAAATGCAAAAGGTCACACAACACATGACTGAAGTTAATGTCACAACTCATAATCTAATGTGCGGATTTATAAGTTTATAAATAAATAATAGAAAAGACACAAGTTTTAATTTTAAAAACTAAAGACATGTTTTTATTCTTACACCTACCATCAGCACGTTGTAAAATGTAGTTTGGAGAGGAAACAACATCTACAGATGAGTTGGAGGAGAGAAGAGTGTTTGACAAAATCTTGAAACAAAATAGCAAGAAACTACATCCAATCATCAGCCACAATCAACTTTGAAGGAGAGAGTTCAATCATAACTATCAGCCACTAACAATTTCAAACAGCCACCTTGAGAGGTAGGCCACAGGTAACAGCAAGACCACCATAGATCATGGACAAAGCCAGGCCACAGGTGAAACCTCATAATTGAGAGGTAGAGGTGATGTAGATGGAGGTCAATATGACATCAGGGTTCAGGTTGGCTTAGGTTTTTTCCTCTAAATTTGTTAGATGTGCCACATAAATGGTGTCCCACTAGAACATTTTAGAGGGTGATTATCATCACTTCTACATTCTTGCCAGCAATCGTACTGTTAGCAATAGGACTCATAAGGGCAGAAGTTACAGAATATTAGTAGATTGTTTATTTAATATATTATAAATTAGTAACGGTTACATGTGCAGTAACTGCTATCTGCAGTAAAGGTTATCTGCAGAACTTCTATGTAACTGCTATAGGGAATTAGTATTATAAATAAAGATGCAGAGGAAAAGAAGGGCATTCAGGGATTGGGATAAAGGATTGGTAGGGAGAGACCAAGCTCTTGAATATTTGGAGGGGAGAGAATCAAGACTCTTGAATTTTTAGGGATTTTATTGTAATCTTACTATTAGTTTATATTTTGATATCAGTTCCTATCACGTACACTTATTTTACCAATGCAAGTCAATAGGTTTCTTCATGATTCTCTCAAAAAAAAAAAAAACGATTTCTTCATGATATTTTTCATATCAAAACTTGGCAACCTTCCTTGACTTTAACATGTGTTCCTTGCCTAGTGTTTTATGTTTTATTGCAATCAGTTTTTACAAATAAAATCTGCAATGATGCTAATTGTATTTGCTGAATGTTTGAATGGATTATTTGCTATTTGATAAATTTGACCTTTGAAGCATGCGATGAAGTTGGAACTGCAAGCACTTAACTTTCCCAATTTGATTTTTTTAAAACGTATTGGGAATTAGTTTTTCTCTTCATCTGTTTCCTTATAATTTACAAGATGGTTGCCTGGTTAATGGTGTTAAACTATTATGTAATGCTATCTTTGATGTTATATTAAAGTATCTTAAGTTGTTTTCTAGGGTCAATTTATAATTTTAGAGTATCTCTTAGGATTAATTTTTTATTTTTTTATTATTGCGATTTGTTCTTGATTTTTTAATTTATGATTGAGTCTATCTATCCCTATAAGTATTTAGTCTTTTGTATCAAGCTACAAATATAGAAAATATTCGAGTTTTCTTATTATTTTCTCCCCCTTTTATAAAAAATCCCACAACTTCAACATGCTCTGTAGGATTTTGGATAAAAGGCGAGAAAATAATTAGACCTTTGAATATTATTGATGATGACTTGATTGATAGTAGCTTGATACAAAAGGCTAAACCCTAATCCCTATCTATAGGGATAAATAGACTTAACCCTAAATAGAAAAATCAAGAACAAATCATAATTATTATAGAATCTATTCCTAAGAGATAATATAAGATACTAACTGATCCTAGGAAATAACTTATGATAATATAATATCAAAGATATTTTCTTATATTCTAACAAAATAAATTTCTTCTGCAAATTTGTAGTTATTGACACCAAAGTTGTTCTATTCTTGAAAGATGGGTTTAAATAAGGGTATATAATCTTTCTTTTCTCATAAAAGACTGAAATATAAGTTATGTTAGCTCAAGTGAGTTTGAAAAATGATTTTTGTTTAAAAATCAATATAAGAAGTAGAGATTTCAATTTATGCCCAAGCATTGTGGTTGCAATCCTTTTTTATCAGAATGTGACTCATGGTTCAAGGAGGTTCATGCCACACCAATACTTGATTCGAATGGAACTTTGAAGTTGTGTGTATATGATGGAATGATCTGCTGCTAATAGCACCATTATTTTGGGGCATCTTTTTACACTGCTATTGATTACCTGGTTTAAACTGAATATCTACATTAGAAGGTTTACTTGGTTTGTGTTGTGTTTTAGTTTCCTCGGGCAAATAAGACTTAAAGGTGTCTTGTAGCTTGCTGACGATACTACAAGCTTTAAATATCCAATAGTAATATGGTTGCATGTGAAATTTTCAGGTTATGTACTTCCAAAGTTCGCTCAACTCACAGTGACATCCTATTATGCCTCCTCAAGTGCATCACATTATGGAATCTCACTTCTCACCCGGCATATTGAAGAGAATTACAATTCCAATCCACCGCATCTGAAGAGGCTCTGATGATTCCTTCTATGTGTCATTCGTTACAAGCATGGCACATTACGGTTTTGGCAATTTTGTTTATGTTATTATTTGATAGATATGCGTGCCTGCAGAAATACCGTCTTGTGGATGGTTAGAATTTCTGAGGTTTATATGTTTTTTTTATTACTCCATCTTGAAATGATTATAATGTAAATAATGATTTTGTAATGTACTTTGAATCTGCTATAACCTCCTTTTCAATAGTATGGTGCTCTGTTTTTGGGGAGCAGGCGTTAAGTGTGAATAAATCTTTTTAACAGTTATTTTATCCAAACCAATAATGTTAATTTACAAATAGTGTTTTAAGAATATGATATAGCACCACAAGAGATTTTAGTTTATATTCGTGTATATTATGTCTACAAGCATGTACACATTTTATTAAGTATGTATCTGATGGGGCTATTTTGTTTGATAGAAAGAGGAAAAGGGAAAAACACACCTCCCGAAAATAGGTGCATCAACAAATATACAATAGAAGATCCGAGTGTACTTAAAGTTTCTCTCTTCTCAAAACTATCAATGATCAATTAGTCTCATGAGTGGTTTGTTAATTTCCTGAGAACAAAATTAACGCATCAATCCAGAATGGTAGAGACGAGACCAAATGTACAAAAACCAATTCAATGAACAAAGAGAACCAAGAGAGACCACAATGAAATTAATATGCATCCTTGTGTTTCAGGTATATTATATGTTACTTCCATGATGGAAAGAAAAAAAATTTGGGATCACATAATGCCCTATTTTCTGCTAAAAGAAAATTGTCGGAAGTTTCACAGTATCAAACTGTAGGGGAGGTTAGTGCTGAGTCAAAAAACAGTGGAGGTATGACTTACACATTTCCACATACCTCGACGGAGGTGAGTGTAATTTTCCCAAAAGAAAATATGGTTAAATGCTTAATCATGATAATAAGTTTTAAAAATCAAATTGACGTGAAAGCATCTGGTGTCTCATTTACGACATAAAAATGTGTCAATTATGATCAAAGATTAATCTTATAACGCGATCTCTACGAGCTGCTTTGGGTTTCATAATAGCGTTTCCACAAATCAAAACATATATTTAGTATCCAGTATCATCACTTACATGTTGTTGTAGGAGGTTACTTATACTAAAGATTGCACCAAGTTCTATATGTTTAAGTACGAAATTATTTTGTTATGGACTTTCAACAAAAGTTGTACTTTGTTGGTACGAGTGATACCAATTAATTCTTGCAAGTTATTTGTATTGTATACTTCCTCCGTCCCTATATGTAAGCATCCTTTGTCTCTAATAAAAATGTGCTTACATATAGGGACGGAGGGAGTATCTACATGCTCGTGCTGAATCTTTTTGTTTTTGACACATATTCGATTTGTTCATTTATCTGTTTACTCAATATTTGATAGTGTCTAATATAAGCGGTTTAAAACGATAATTCAACCAAACTCTTGCAAGTTATTATAACGTTTATTATAAGTATTATCACTTTTATATTTATTCTATACACTTCGTTATTTTTTAATAATTTTTTTTTCTATGTTTAAATAATCTTTAAAATTAAAATAGGCAATCAAAGAACAATTAGGTTAGATGACATATACGAATTTTGTTGCTTTACTAAGGTTTTGGGCTCAAATTCAACCAAGAACATGTTGCAATGTTTTTTTTTTGAAGAAGCAGAACATGTTGCAATGTGAAAAACTTTTAGGGAGAGTTTATCACCTAAGGAGTCTTGCAATGCATGAGAATTTAATTTGACAACGGTTGCTCAACTTCTAAAAGAAATCAATCAGAAACTATGTCTGATGTAAAAAACAACGGTTGAGTCGCAACTTTCGATAGATTTTTACGATCGGAGTTACAATCCGATAAATCCGAAAGACTTTTAAGCAATATGAAGGGCCTATAAAGCAATTATGAAAAGCCAATACCAAGCCCATTTTTCTCCCCAATTCTACATTAACCCAAATCATGGCCATGATATGAGGTAACAATGGGTACAATATTTTGCTACTTAGAATAGCGAGCAAGTGGTAACAAGCAACAACAAAAGAGAAAATAAAGTCAGCAAATGATGTAAAAATTTAAAAAGAGAAAATAATTGAAATTTAATAGAAGAATTATTGAACTAGTTCAAAATTTCTAATAATTATCGTCATGCTAGTTGAGTTTAATAAACTATTATTGAGAATTCCACATTTATTAGGACTCTTTAGATCACCATAATGTTGATCACCATAATATTTAATGAAGACGCTTGGAATGGTGAGTGATATTAAATATATCCACAATTTGTTTTGGTTAAAAACAGTGAATGTTTGTATTGTTAAAGGATGATGATGCTTGTAAACAAAAAAAAAAAGGATGGTGGGATTTTATAAATAACATGCATTTATTCATAAAATTTTATTGTCAATTTTGTGAATAATACTTCCTCCATCCCAAATTATATGTTGTTTTATAATACCAATAAAATATTAATGTTTTTTTTTATTATATCCTTAATTATTTATTACTCTCTCTTCTTTTAATTCTTTCATTTATATTTCCCATATAATTTAAGGTTATCCTAACTTGTGCCCTTAGGGCACATGTTAAGAATTCCATTAATAACAAATATTTATTATGAAAAATTAATTCGTAATTTCTTGAGAAATAAATAGACACAATTTCCAACACATAATTTCTATTTTGGGTATCTTAACATGTGCCCTTAGGGCACAAGTTATCATTTTCCTATAATTTATTAAAAACAATTTTGTAAAACAACTTATAATATCTCTTTCCCACACAAAATTAATTATATTTCTTAATACGTGTGAAATGTCCAAAACTTCATATAATCTAGGATGGAGGGAGTAAATTAACACAATTTCTAATACATAATTTCTATTTTTAATATATTAATATGTGTCCTAAGGAGATGCGGAGTAAGCTAGTATTTTATTTGTTAAAATTATGTGGGTAGATAACACAAAAAAATTAAGTTGGTAGTGGGGTTCGAATCATTGACCTCTTCATTACTCAACATCTTAACTTACTCCACCCACTAAAATATCTCTATTTATCTCACTACCTCCCTCATTTCCTTACTCCGATGTTTAATTATTAGTCTTGATGCGATGTTTCTTTGATTCAAATTGAGAAATCAATTTGAACCACAAATGCCTGGTGATGCAGAAGAATCTTGACTTAATTAAACATATATTAATAATTGAGAAAGCGATTTTAAAGTCTCTCTTTACTCTTTATCTCAAAAATTGTCGGCTAGAAGTACTTCCTATAACACTCGCTCCAAGGATGAACCCAAGGGTGGTTGAAAATCAACATTTTCCTTTAGAGCAGTTTCTTTTCTTTACTTTTGCTTTCTCTTTTGTGCTTGCTTTTGACATTTTTTTAGGGTTTTGGTTTAGCCTCCTTCCTATATATTTATGAGTGGGTAGTAGAGGATTAAGGTTTCTTTGGCATGCCAACTCAGTTGAGATTTCACCTTGATATTTAACCACACTCTTAGATCTTACAAAAAAATCAATTTGGATTCAATTGATCACTTAAGTGTCAACATAATATATATATATATATATATATGAAAGCATGAGTATTACAATCACTTTGATTTTGTTAAATTTATAGATATTTTATCGTTTTATACTATTATCTAGGATGATGTGAGTTTGATCACAAATTTATCATGTTTTAGTTTTAAGTGACATTAAACTGGTGTTATTTTTGATGCGTTCTGTCAATTTGAATGAATATATTTTTTAGTAAAAAAAAATGCAATTTTGTTTGAGATAATAAATATTAGTGTTTTTGAAGATGTGTAAACAATTATATTTGTGTTCTCCATACTATATTTGTCTCTTATTTTGTATGTGTTACCATTGGATCATTTGTGTGCTATTTTTCTAACAATGGTGTGCCTAAGTTGGTATTTAAAGCTATAAATTCGTCACTGTCATGATTAAAACCGGTAAAGACCAAACATGGAAAGTCACCATATGGAATTTAAACAAAGCCAATTAAAAATTCCGTTATTAGTTTCTGTCCATGATAGATGGGAAGATGCAACATAAATAGCAAAACAAGATATTTGAGGAATTAAATTGAAAACAATGTGGGGCACAATATTTTAATTGAAGGAGCTTGGTAGCTGAAAATTAAACAACGTATGCTCCATTTTTACATGCACCTAGCTAACTTGCTAGATCCAATGGAATAATAATTGTAGACAATAGTATCAATATTCTTTTGACGCCAAATACATAATTTCCTTGTTGAGTTGCCATAATGAGAAGAGGACTCTTCCCACTTGATGGTGGAAGGTTGTACATGAATCCCTTTAATTTCAACTTGCATTGTTGGCTAGCTTAAACTACCCTATGACAAGTGTACAGAAGAGTGTTGAACATAGAATTGATTTCTTTAGGTGGGTATCACATGTAGTTCTGGTTCAATAGACCAATTATATTTGATAGCGTTGTGTGTGGGTGTGCCTACTCATCTATGTGAAAGATCAACTGAACCCCCCCTGTCATTGACCCCCTGCACCTGTGGTCCTATATCATGTACATTTTTTTTCATATCCGTAAATAGGTAAAAAAAGTTTAGCAACTCCTAGGACTCAGTGGCAGTGATACTTACTGTTTTTAACTTGCATATTGAGTTCAAACCCTAGTAACAGTTAATTTGTTACACACACATATATATATGATTGATAATTGAGTCACTTAAATCATTTAATGATTGAAATTGAAGACCATCAATAAATTTATTAGTTCACCTGTCAACATGTTCAATCAATTTTGATGAATTTGAACCACAAAAGAGTGTTCAATAATAGTCACAAACAAATTTATGAAAATATACCTCAATTGAACATGTTCTAAACAACATGCTAACTCAACAATTGCGACATTGGTAGATCACCAATAATTTAGATTCAGTCACCTTCTGCATTCAGTCACACAATCACATATAAGTGAATGAGTGACTGCATGCAGTCTTGTGACTGCATAAAACCTCGATCCAATGATGAAGTTATAACCGGCGTGATTGGTGACCATCAATCAATTTTAAGGGTAAGTCAATAATCTTATAAATATATGAGATAGAAATAATAGCAAAAAGATATTTTTAAAATCATTTAGGATCCAACAAAAATATAATGGTATATATATATATAAACAAGTTGTTACTCCTGCCACTATCACTACACCACATAGGATGGATAGAAACAAAGGTAGAGGATTTTGGGGCTTATGGGCAGGTTTTGGCATAATAAGAAAACTTACTGTAGAAACTGTCATCCTCGTTTTCAAACTTTATTGAGGTGTGGGCCGATGTTCCTTAAATTCCACTGTTCTATCCCTCTCTACATCTACAAAGTAATTGAAGTGGTCCTTTTTAGTCATAATAATAATGTGTTTGTGTGTGTCTTCATTATGGACTATGCTCCCTTCTCATCACATGCACTTTATATGTTGCATTTACTTGTGGGGTCTTGGATAGTTGGATTGATGTTAACACTACGGCAGTATTGTGGCATTGTCTTTATTCATGGCTGCCTTATATTAGTTTAGTTTTGGTGGGGCTTTCTAATCAGTTCTCTAACACATTTTTTTTGTTTGTTTAGTTCTCTTTTTTCAAAGATAATAACGGCAAAACTATAGACAAACAAACTCTATAAATAACAAGGAATATTCAGTCCATGAAATCTATGTGGTATTTTACACAAAACTAATATTATTTGTTTTATATATATATGCATAAAGGAAAAATATTTAATTATATATTGTCGATGTAAAGATTTTTAACACACACTATCAATCGACTAAATCATTGGATCACAAAAGAACGTTTATTGATTTTAATCATAATCAGTAACAGATCTAAGGAGAGACATAATTAGATCTTGACCCTTCCCTAAACCTTCTCTTAAGCTAACATTATCTTATACTAGCTTCAGAGTTTTCACGCCTTTTTTATCACACTAATGAATGTAAATTATAAACGGCATTTTTTTAATGAAATTTTGGTTTTGATTTATAGGTATAAATGTTCGTGACTTTTGTAACCAATACAAAAAAATATTTGTGATTTTCAAATTGTAATAGACCATGTTTATATTTTTCAATTACACTAATAATATAGCAAATGTAATATAAATACTTATTTTTTTTTAATAATAAATACTTATCTTTTTTAATGACATAACAATATAACAATATTATAGAAAAATTTGTTTAAAGTTACAATTGGAAGAGTGAAATAGTCAGTCCAAAAGTCCATATTTTTATATATAGTATAAATATTTACACCTATATAATTTATTAGGTTAATTAAACAAATGATCCCTATAAATATTCATAATTTCGGTTTTAATCAGAAAAGACCACATATTTTAGTCTATGTAACATTTTCCTTTAACGTTTAAAAAAAATCACATACTCATCACTTACACGACCATTTAATATTGAGGCGATTATCCAAAAAGTGCTTATGACACCAAACCTAATTACTTATATACATTTTCTTCTTATTGTTTTCCAATTTAGTAAATATTTCTTCAACAACGACATTATAAATCAATTAATCTATCAAATTTGTTTCAAATTAATTCTAAATAATATAATAAACCCTAGTTTTGAGAGCGATGAATTTGGACATAAAAATTTAGCAATAAACATCAACATAACCATTTTTAACCGAATTTGTTGGAAAAAAGGTAATGTCAAGAGACTGAGCACATTCTTGTCATAAGAGGATCTGGACCTATACTTCATCTTTGTAAAATGGTTATGTTAAGAGACTCCATGTCTCTTAACACATGGGTTGACTGGTATTATTTACTTTGTTTTTACCCTGCACATTTACACAAACTTTTAGTAGACAATTTGTTACTTTCCATTTTTCATTAGTTTGTCAACATTTAAACCTAAATGGACGAAATTGCATCTAAACTAATGTTGTTCTAACAATCTCTCACTTTTTATCGAAGACAAATAACTTGAAATTTGATGAATATAATTTGGTCCTTAACTTTGTCAGAAGAAGAATCCTGCAATGTAACTGTGAGTAAAAGATCCCTACACTCCTCTACCAACTTTTCCTCCCACACCCACAACCGCCGGTGCCACTGCCACGCCTCCCCCACCAACCTCCAAACCCATCATGAACATGTTCCTAACTGTGACCACTTTATTGACAGATAAGTCATAAAGCCGCCTAAAGCGATCACACAACGGAACATTACCACACCAACAATCACGCTAAAAATCAGTATCAACTCCATCACCCACCTGACGCCTAATACACGACACAAACCACCCCTCCCCCCCCTCGCCTATCCCATCTTTAATCCTCTCTATCTCCCGCCACCAAGAAGAACAACTTCGGCCCCCATCCGCCAAACCTCCGTCCTCCACTCCATACTTAGCCACCAACACCTTCCGCTACAACCCATCTCTCTCTACTAGCAGCCTCCAACACCATTTCCCCAACAAAGCAGTGTTGAAATCCCTCAACCTCCAAACACCCATCCCACCGTACTCCTTCCTCATACATATCGAATTCCAACCTATCCAAGATATTTTTCGTTTGTCCTCACTCCGCACCCAAAAAAATTTTATTTAACAAAGATTCAATGGAAGAGATTATACCCGACAAAGCTTTGAAAAAGGAAAGTGCATAGACATGAAATGCAGTCAAGATGGATTTGAGAAGAATCAACCAGCCACCAAAAGAAAGGTATCGACTATGCCAACCAGACAATCTAGTTTTAATTCGATTAACAACAGGCTCCCAAAATAATAACCGACACGGATTGCCACCAATCGGAAGACCCAAATAGAGAAACGGGATTTTACCCACTTTGCAACCTAACACAGAAGTCGCCTCAGACAACCAAGAAGCATTGATATTGACCCCAACCAGAGAGCTTTTATGGAAATTAACTTTCACGCGTGACATAGCCTCAAACAAAAGAAAACCAGCCCTCATAGCACGAACATTAGCCCAACACTTATCACCAATTAATAAAGTATCATCAGCAAACTGTAAATGAGACAACACCACTGAATTTGCGCCACCTACCCTGTACCCTGTGAAGGTTTCTGTTTCAACCAAAGCTTTCATCAAAATATTCAAGCCTTCTGCTGCTAATAAAAACAAGAACAGAGACAGAGGGTCACCCTGACGAAGACCCCGCTCAAGATGGAACTCATTAGTAGGGCTGCCAATCACTAACATTGATGCAGTAGTAGTACTGACACACTCTTTGATTCATTTTCTCCATAAAGTAGGAAAAGACATACAACCCATAACCTCATCAAGATACCCCCATTCGACAGAGTCATAAGCCTTTTCAAAATCCACTTTAAACATCAGAAGTTCTTTCTTCGATTTACGGGCCTCATCAACCACTTCATTTGCTATCAGAATACCGTCAATAATTTGTCTATTCTTTACAAAAGCAGATTGAACATCTGACACAACACTGTCGATAACCTGCCTCAGTTTGTTTGCTAAAACTTTTGCCAAAATTTTATAAAGACTTCCCACCAAAGAAATGGGTTGAAAATCATTCAATAACTGAGGACTATCGATTTTATGAATAAGGGCAATGAATGTAAAATTTATACCTTTCGACAATTTCCTTTCCTATGAAACTCTGAAATAAACATGTATTATTATAGATCATATCAAAATTATGACAATACTTTTTAAATGATTAACAAAAATCCTAAGTATGGTTAGACGTTCCTTTTTCATTCTTCACACAAGAGAGAGCAACTAATCTCTAAAGAGCATGGCTTATCTTTTGATTTGCAATCAAATTTTCCTTTGGATGTTAAGCATCAGGATTCATGTTTTCTTTAGGATGTTAAGCCTAAATAGAACAAGTTATGATCTTTTAGGATGTTAAACCTGTAAGAACAAGGGGGAATTGCAAGTATACATCAGAATAATGATACATTCATCAACATTACTGATGACATTCTTTACTTTGAAGAGAAAGACTAAAGATATAGCACAATGAACTAATGATACAAACTTAAAGCGAACATCCAAACATACAAAACAAGCAGGCTAACTATTATACCTGTACCATGACTAAGAACATATATTATGACTAAGAACATGTACTAATAACATCCAAATGGACGAACGAATGAGCTAGCTACATACTCCTATACTATGCAACCTATTAAATTTTCTCTCCCTTTGTTATCAACAAGAAGGGTGAGACTAACTAATGGGAAGTAATGATAAACCCGTTTTGCAGTATCAAAAGTAAGTATTTTAGTTTATTGTATCCACATGGACTCATGCAATATCATTGTCTTTCAACAATTATTCTAGTTTTAAGTTTGAAAAAAGGGTTGTTTTTCTATGAAAAGATCTAAGCATTAAATTGGGAACAATAACAAAGAGATAAAATTTTCCTTAAAAAAAAAAAGGAGATAATATTTAAGTTTCGTGAACTAATCCTCTAAAGTATTTCTTGATCGATTATATGCTCCTAATGTCTCAATTACGACTTCACTTATCGCTCTTCCTACATCTCGATGTCTCGTAGATAATAGAAGATTTATTTTATCCTATAACTTCTAATGTCTTTCTCAGTTAGATGATAAACTTGCATTGCATTTTGATCGGTGTCTCTCAATTAGAATCTACAAATAAATCTATTCCATGTTCCTTAAGTTAAAAATCTATGTCTAGCACTTTCTAAATTAAAAGATCAATTTCGGAGTGGATGTTGGAAAAGAATTAAATACAGAAATAGAAACATTGATATAGGGAAACAAAACTTATATATAACTCTCCCTTAAAAAAAACACTTATATATAACCATACATATCAAGTATTTACAATTTTACATCATAATCATAGAAAATTATACCTAATTCCAACAATAGAGAAAATCTAGCTAAGCAAAGCCTTGTAATACATATAATCAAGAAGAGATGAAAGAGTTGTGATGTTTACAAAAAAAAAAATATAAAATATACATGTTGTATATATGAAACATCAATTTTGTTTTGAAAAATTTATTTTTGGTGAAGGCCGGAGAACATTGAACCTTGGATGCCTTGAATATTTTTTTAGACAAAAAGATGAATGCCTTGAAGTTGCATCATTATATATAACTCCCTCCATCATGTTTACAAGTACATGTTCCTTCAAAAAAAAAAATGTTTACAAGTACATGTCTAGTTAGTTGAGCCATTCTGTAAGGTCAAGGTCATTTTTTCACATGTACTTTGTTGTTGGGTGGAAAATAATGGACAAATACGAGTCCTTGTCCTCCTACTAAAGTTTGTCAATAGGGCTCTAACTTTTTAAAATGAATAGTTCACAAATAAAAACAATAAATTGTTAATTAAGTAAATGATGTTTATAAATATTTAAATTTTGTTTTTGTCTCTAAAAAAAGAATCACACTTTTAGTCATATGTTGTAAAATTGAGCTTTGCTATTTGTAGCGAAACAAAATTCACGAATTGCTCACGAATACACTAACACCGTTGGATATCTTTTTGTTACAACACATGACCGGTTGACACAATAAATGGGTAGGTGAGTAAAAATTTGGCTTCACTACAATACATGTCGGGTTGTTATCGCGCTACCGCTTTTCGCAATAGATAACTTTTCCACGTAAATTTTCTATTAATATTTTGAGTAAATTACAACCCCCTCCCCTCAAAGATGCTTGAATTACACTCCCCTCCCCTCTTAAGTTGAAATATACACTTTACTCCCTCAATATTTTTTTTATGTTAAAAATTATG
>Ga0099826_10000922_pt1 | contig 16187 bp, 8 predicted proteins | sample Mtrugardesep15_FD_76830 | JGI IMG/M metagenome (GOLD analysis project Ga0099826, IMG submission 76830) | Root nodule microbial communities of legume samples collected from California, USA - M. trunc garden sep15 | ecosystem: Host-associated > Plants > Roots > Nodule | place: USA: California... | reverse complement strand
TTTCACTTTATCTCTTTAATGAGGTTAATTTTGTAAAATTGTACTATAAAACAGACACATTAACTACACCAACAACATTTCTTAAGAAATGTGAAAAAAGCAATAGGTGGTTATATTAAGGGATGGAGGGAGTAGTTGCAAAAGACCCTGGGGCTGATAAGGTATGTATACTTTGATTTTGAAACTTTCACCTATGATTTTTTAAATGAAACAAAAGTCTTGATTAAATACTACTATAAGACTTTTTCAAAATTTTGTGGTATTCAATCGAAATTTTTAACAACTTACAAATAGACTTGTGATATTCAACGCATCTCTAACTTTGATGGATTGTTCAAAAATTAGGATTTTATCGGACTTTTTAGTGATTTTTTTAGCTTCAAAAAGTCGTTCCCCACATCTAAGATTTCAATGAAAATTTCAATATCTCATTTCTTTTCTATTTTAACATCTCTCTTTCCTTCTTCTCCTAAAAATTCTCCACTTTTGGTATGTTTCTGTATATTTATATCTCTCATTTCTCCTTTTTCAATGTTCTTCTCCACTTTGTCGGCCATTGATCATTATTGTTGGAGAAGCATATGTATTCGTAAAGTAATGTTTGAGATTTGAGATGATCATAAAATATAAGAGACACATCTAAAATATAATTTTCAGTAAATAGAATGCATCCCACCCAATACAACAAATAATTTAATGAAAGAATATATCCCATTAGAACATCTTGAAATTTATTTATTATCTTTTCTATTCACTCTTATAACTTTCAATTTTTGTAAAAACTTTCTAAAGAGTGTGATATAAATCCATTAAAATCAAAACCTAATATCCTGATCGTACGGAAGTCTTAAAAAAATCTTTAAAGTCACTGTATTTCTATAAAGTTATTATCAAAAGACTCTCTTAAATCTATTTTTGATGAGTGTTATTTTATCCCGCAGAGGTGAATTGGGGTATTTCCAATCGAAAATTTGTTGTCCATCTTAACTAGTGAGTACCTTATAAGTTACTCCTTCTGTCTTAAATTATGCCATTCTAATGAAATATGGTTGTTTTTAATTATATGTCATTTTACAATATCAATGAATCATTAATTATCTTCCTATTATTCCTTTTACTATTTATTACATTATTTTTTACCAATTTTTTAATTTATGTTTTCCATACCATTAATGGAACACAATTTTATAAAATATCCACATTTACTTTCTTTCTTTTATACAACGTTAACTAAATTTTTAAGTAAGTTTATGTGAAAATTGCCAAAGTGATATATAATTTGAGACGAAGAAAGTATTATATTTATTCTTTTAGCATCTTTTTTATCTGAATTTAATTTGTGCTGCTAAAAAATAACAGGTTGGAAGCATCAACATTGCTTTATAGGAGGGCGAATGAGCAAGATTTTGCTATAAACCAGAAAAACAACCACCTAATAAAATAGTTAAACGTAAATCAAGAATCACATTGATTCCGTGTGTGTGAATTCATTAGATCAGAACTGGTCAGGGGAAACAGTTTTACATAGTGAACCCTGTCCACTAGAGGTGGTTATTTATACAAACCCACCCAATTTGGGAATTTTTTGAGAATTTGTAAAACCAGTATTATCATTCTTTTTGAGAATTTGTAAAACCAGTAATATCATTCTTTGTTATTTCTTTGCCCCATTATAGGTAAAACAGTAGTAAAAAGTTGGAAAAAACAGTAATTGTGTTGTTGTTATCACATGTAATGTTTGCAGAATAGTATCAACAAGACACAAGTGAAACAAGATAATCAAACAGTGAAAGATTGATGTGCCCTTGATACAATATTTAGATCAAAGTTTTCTTATATTCATCTTACAGATAATCGGGTTCTACTAAACCTTCCATTTAAGTTCAAACAGATTCGAAAATAGATTTTATTCAATTTGGTTGCTTGCTTTGACAATAAAAAGAAAAAAACTATAATGTTCAGAAGAACTAACGATAAAGCTTACAGGAAAATCCATTTCTACAATGCCTGTTAGCTTTTGATTTTTTTATTGGTGCTGCATAAGAGTGATGAAATTAGCAGTTGTCAAATGACTTAGAATACATGCACACATTAGCAGTTGTCTACAATCAATGTGTATTGTAGAGCTCTTTATAAGCATTTTTTTTTAAAAAAAAAAAACTCATTTTAAAATATTTTACACAATAAATATAACAATTGAAAATCAAATTAAATTCCATAGCAATCAAACACAATAACCAACTAAACGTCCACCTGAAATTGATCAAAAGCAAAAATACTTCCATTGACTATCAGTAGATATTGCTACCAAAACAAATAGAAAGGAAGTTAATATAGACATGAACACATTGCATCACTATACCTGTCAAATGCAAACATGGTGGAACTTGGATTGCAATGGATTCCTATCCTGCATTGCATCTCTTAGTGGGATACTGACAGCATGATGCTCACCAAACTAATTCATTAATTCTGCAAACAATACACTACAACTTGTAAAAAGATGCAGAAAAATGTGACACTTTATTCAACCCCCCTCCACAAAACAGCTCTGCTCTAAAGTAAAATAAACAGAATCTCAATAGCACCAATTACTGTAGGGAAACAAAAACTGAGACCGTTAGAAAATTGGGGAAAAAACAAACCAGCACAGAGATCCTTAATTTTTAGTTATGAAAAACAAACTAACAAACATAGTAAGATCATCCGGCAGCCACAGCAAGGTATAAATATAAACAGCACCACATACAAATGGTAGAGTAACAACTAAATATATGATTCATTGGAACAACCGTGAAAGTGGTCAAATTTGGGTACAACATAAGAGTACTCTCTACAATCATTTCTCAGCGAACATAACATGGGACTGGGTTCAAAGGTAATCTATACAAAGATGAAACCAACAAGAGACTGTCATTGAAAGATTACAGATATGAACTTGTTGGTCACATGAATAACATATGTGATATTAAAGATTAGTCTTTTCACCTATTATAAATACAGAATGCTTAATTTTATTATAAAAGAACATAGGTTAAATATTGTTGCACATGACAGAGAACGTAAGTTAAATATGTTTTTTTTTTCTTTTATACAAGGTACTCGATCTTGGGGTAAATATCTTGAAGGAATTTTTATTCCAAGAACAGAATAAAAACATATTATAAACGAAACACATATAAGCCTCAGAATTGCAGAATATTATCCACAAGGCATAAAAGCCATTCAGTCCCGAAAGATGGTATTTGGTGTATGATATCATCATTGGCAATCTGTGTTTGTGTGAAATATGAATACAATTAGGTTAAATAAAACATTTGAAAAAATAAAAATAAAAAATGTGCATCTCATGGCCCCAAACAAGTAAAGGCAGCAAACGCTGCTTAGTTGGCCATGGGTGTATGAGACAACCACCAACAGAGGAATTATCTCCCGAGAAAAGAAAACCGTCAACGCCCGTCAACATTTATATGCAACATTTACTTACAAACACAATCAAGTTAGGGACTTAGATTAAAACCCCCCTCACAACAGAGCAATTTAACAAAAATGATAAAATTTACAAATACTAAAAAATGTGTGTCTCATGGCCGTCCGAAGAAGTAAATGCAGCAAAGCTGCTCCACAAGGAGATGGAATATGAGACAAGGACCGACGGAGGGAGTTCTCTCCAAGGAGAGAGAACCATCAACATCAGTGATCGTTTTTATGCAACGTTTACTTGGAGTTATACAAACACAATTTTAGTTTGCCCCCATTCAAGTTAGAGATTTGGATTAAAATCTCCCGTCACAAAAATTCTTAACTAAAATTAAACATTAAACAATATACATTCTGAAACAATCATAACAATACTGATAAAATTGAAACAATCATGGATTCAAGAAATTCAACTAAAACGAAGTATAGATACATGATCGGAGAGGAGAACACTGGCAACAGTTTTATAGATACAATATCTTGCTGCCGCCTCCAAAACAGAGACACTAACTCTGTCGGTTCCACACCCGTGGGCTTTTGCTCCGCCGACCCAGGCCCAAGCAAGGTCTAGGTTTGGAACATTTCTTTTTAAGCCCCCAAAATCTCTAAAGGCCCCCTAAAATACAGAATTTACCCTTTTATACAACATTTATATACCGAACTTGTTAGGAAGATAACTACAGGATGATCAATTACAATATCCGGTAGATATAAACCGGATACGTTAGGGAAATATCTTCAGAATGGCACAAAAATTGCGGCAGTTATATAAGACAGAACACAATCTTGGTACTTTTATTTCCTTTTTTGCACTCCACTTGAATTTTATTCTAAACCTTGCGATTTGGGATTTTCCATAACAACCATACCAACAAACAATGTTAGCTTCACTCAATTGTGATCAATTAACAGGTAAATTGTATTTCTTCCTATCACATTGAAATTCTGCATAATTTTTATTGTTTTGACATTGTCACATGCCTTAACTATAAGAACAATAATTTTTTTTACTGTTAATTATTTTTGGAAAGCAATTCATTTGCTAAGCATGACGTAAACATCATGTTAATTAGCAATAAAAATAAAGTTAAAGATATGTGAATCGTTCCCAACTGAAATATCACTAATATCCACTGTGTGAGTTAACGCACACATCTTTGGACGTTGGCGTGACTTAACTCACGCACCTTTGGTCGGTGGTCTAAGTACATAGAACACGTTTTTGGACTTGGTCAATTATTCAAACTTGATTTTACACGTTTTTTTGACTATATTTAGTGTAGTTAAAACATATGTTAGCCATTACCCATATAAATACCCTTCCAACCTTCACCATTTCTCACACTATCATCTCACATTCTCTCCTCCTCACTCTTTCCTTCTATTCCTTCTACAACAATGTTTTTTCATCCTTGGGCTTTCATAAAAAGAGGCATTTTTGAAAATTTAAGAGATTGTATAAACGGTCAATGAAAATGACAACACACTGCAAATAAGGTTGACATTAAAGGTTTTTTTCTTATTAGACAAGAAACATACCTCACCCAAAAGGGTTTCTTTTTACCCCTTTTTACCCCAAGAAAGTTTATTTTTACTCCAAGAGGTTGATTTTTTTATTTTTTATCCCAAAAGAGGTGAAAAACTTCCTAAAGTAAAAAGAAACAGATTTAGCATTACGCCAAGAAGGTTTTGTCTTTAAAACAATACGTAGCGTGAGTTTAATTCACACATAGTTAACACTAGCGTGAGTTAGCTCACGCAAAGATAAAACTTTAGAAGAATAGTTGAATTCTCTAAGGTTTTCTTTAGGCCCCACGTAAGTATACATACTGATGTGTATTTTCCACATTTTTTTTTGTTTGACATAAAAAAATGTCAAGAGTCTACCAAAAAAAGGGATGTCACGAATTAGAATTTTTGAGCTATTTTGCCTAATTGAATAATAGGAGTATTTTTCTTTTTTTAAGAAAATTATAGGAGTATTTTGTTCACTTGTATTAGGTATGCTATTTCTCGCGAATAAAAACACTACGAATTGATCTCGAAGAGTTCACAACCGTTGGATAACTTGTTGAGTGGAAATTAACTTGCCGTCAAATTGGTAACCTAAGCCCTCAAATCATAAATCGCAAAACGTCCATCGCGAAGCTTCACAAAAAGTAACAGAAGAAGAAGAAGAACAATGAGGTTGAGTAAACTGGTTGCTTTCAGTCACACACAAAGAAAAAGTCGAAGAAGAAGAAACACAACTGTGACAGGCACAGCAGTAAATAATTTGTATTTATCTGATAATTGTTGGGAATATGTCTTCACATTTCTCATCAACGACAATCCTCGCTACTTGAAATCTCTCTCTACCGTCTCCAAACAGTTTCTCTCAGTCACCAACACTCTTCGATTCTCTCTAACTATCCTCTATCAAACATACACTTTCCTCCCTCGTCTTTTCCAAAGGTTCACCAACATTACCTACCTTGATCTTAGTTGCTACAACGGTGACCTCAACGCTCTTCTCTGCCAAATATCTTTTCCATTGAATATCACATCTCTCAATCTCTCCAACCAACCCATCATCCCCGCTACTGGCTTACGAGCTTTCTCTCAAAATATTACGACTTTGACTTCTCTCATTTGTTCCAACATTGCTTCTTTACGTAACAATGACCTTGTTCTTATTTCTGATTGCTTCCCTTTCCTTGAAGAACTTGACCTTAGCAGTAGTAACCCTTTCGCTAGTAGAGATTTTGATATGAATGTTTGGGTAAAGACTATGGCTATGGTGCTTCCTAAGCTCCGCAAGGTTAATCTCTCGGGTTATTATAATATAGATGACTCGTCACTTTTGCATTTATGTAAGAATTGTGAGTTTCTTGAAGAGGTTATGATGTTGAAATGTCCATTCCTAACTCATAATGGCGTCGCTTCTGCCATTCGTGAGAGACCAACTTTGAAGTCTCTATCGGTTAGATGGAGATCAAATGGAAGCTATGACAACATTAGTTCACACTTTATTGGCTCATTGTTGAGTTTGAATGGCTTAACTTGTCTTAATTTGTCATCTTTGCGTATCTCGGATGAATTGCTTTTTTCAATTGCAATGGGAGGTCTTCCTTTGAGAAGACTTGTCCTCCAAAATTGCACCGGTTATAATTATGCTGGAATCTACTCTTTGTTATCCAAGTGTCAATGTATACAACATTTGGATCTTCAAAATGCCACGTTTATTAATGATCACGATGTTGCAGAGTTGTCTTTGTTTCTTGGTGATTTGGTGTCTATAAACCTTAGTGAATGTAGCATGATCACAGACTCGGCCATGTTTGCACTCGTTACGAATTGTCCTTCACTTAGTGAGGTCAAAATGGAATACACAAGTTTGGGGGAAAAGAGTGTAGATAATTCCAATTCTTTGATGGATTGTGTTTTAAACCATCAATTAAAATCACTCCATTTAGCTTGCAATTTTCAGTTACTAAATGAAAACATCATATTGTTTGCTTCAATTTTCCCCAATTTGCAATTTCTTGATTTGAGCTCCTGCCATAACATATCTGAAGAAGGTATTTGTGAAGTTCTAAGGAGATGTTGTAAGGTTAGACATTTGAACTTAGCCTACTGTTCAAGAGTGAAACTACTTAGAATAAACTTTAAAGTTCCTGAATTAGAGGTGTTTAACTTGTCACATACACTTGTCGATGATGAAACACTCTATATGATCTCAAAGAATTGTTGTGGGCTTTTACAACTATTACTGGAAAATTGTGATGAAGTCACCGAGAAGGGTGTGAAACATGTAGTAGAAAACTGCACACAACTTAGAGAAATCAATTTGGGGGGCTGTGATAATGTGAATGATAATGTTTCTGCATCGGTGGTGTTTTCAAGCACGTCATTAAGAAAGGTAACTGCTCCACCTCATTTTAGATTCAGCGGGAGAGAGATGAAACTCTTGCAGCGTCAAGGATGTCTTGTTTCCCAACATTCTGAATGTGTCCTACTAAAGTTTAAACTCTAACTTGTAAGATATTTTTGTTTTCAGATTTTTTTCTTGGTAAACCAAAAGTTATCCTCTGCGTGCAACGATGAAGACTAATCCCTCGAGGTAATTGAAATCCACTTAAGAGGCTGACCTCTACAAATACATGTTTTTCCATATGCACCGGCAAATGATCAAACTTTGGAGCAAATAGTTAGAAACCCAAATATCTACCACTTGTGCCCGATTATGTCAGTGTTTTAAGATTTACTTCTAAGAGAAATTACTTTTCTTTAAATGTCAACTTACAAATGTGTATTTACTTATCACTCTATGCATTATAATGTAATCTGTTGGGTGTTATATGCAATTTTAATTTTTGTTGTTTTTCTTCACTTTGCCTTAAACTATATCACTTGAATAAAATTCTTGTTTCATACTTATTACCGCCCTCATTGGCAGTATAAGTTTTGCATACTTGTTATAACATGCTGCATTGGTTTTTTTTACAGGAAGTAACAATTTTAAACATATATGTAGGTGTTTGGGGCAAAGCTTTTTGTCCAGGTTACATAATCCATTAAGATGTTCAATGGATGTATGATATTCTTGTTGACACTCTAGTCACTAAACTGTATAGTTTGTTCATAAAAATATTGGTATGATTAATGAGTTGTACAATATTAGTATGCTTATATAAACTTATTGACATATGCATTTGCTATATGTTTGCCATTTAACAGCAGAATTAACTAAGAAATGGGTTTAATTGATCATATTTAGCAGCCTAACTGGGCATGGTTTTCCAAAATTGCACACCAATCTTTCTACATGTTATAATCATTAGTAAAAAATAGTACAAAATTTCATGGTTTTCTCCATTTGTAACCCCGCTGTCGCAACTTCAACTCTGCCGTAACTATCCTGTAATAACACCAATAAGTGGGTTTTATTGTGAAGATCATGACTGGTATTCTCTTTTCAACTTCAATTCTTAATCATTTTTAAATTTTATTTTCTGTTATGATTGGTTTGAATTGGTTTTCCTGTGTTGTGGAACTTGTAAGATAATGTCATGTTTCTAAGAATTGATTAGTTGGTGTAATTCAAGTCATACATGCATTCACCTAGGTTGAAAGAAAAATGTTAGATGTGATTTGATTTTTTAATTCCCTTTGTTGGGGGTCTTTTGTGATGCTGGACTGCCAGCTGATATTACTGTATCAATTGAGGGTATTTCACATCTAAAAGCCATGGTTAAAAGGAGAAATGTTTGCTTTATTTGCTTGCTTGTCTATAAAAGAAGAGGTGACAAGAAACAAAGCCTTGTATCCATTTTCATTTTCCCATTAAAGTTGTACATTATTCACATTTGCATCATTTTATTTCCCTTTAACGGTTTAACCAATTTGTCCACTGTTTCAATTTGATGGGGGGTTTTGGAATGAGGCTTTTACTTTAGCAGGTGTATCAGGGAGTAAAAGTTTGACAGCTTTTTTCTTGTGTCTAGGACCCATTTTTTCCTTGCTTAATTATGCAGGTTGTGGGTGGGGCGTGATTGGCATTTTGTTCTTAGTTTTGATTGTGCAGTTTTGCTTCATAGGATCTTTGCCACGTCCTTTTAATCGAATATTGTTACTTTTCCTAGCATTTTTTTCGCTATGATTATTTCTTGTAGATCTGCTATTGCTCCAAACTGCTGAATCGAATAAAGATTTCTTCACACCTGATATCACAGTCTTCACCATTTTTTAAACTCAAGTTGGCTTAAAAGATTTGCCCCAACTTTGAATATACGGGGTAATACATTACCATAAACTCATATAACCGCAACGCATCAACTTTTACACAAAACTGAAATTCCTCTTCAAAAACCACTTCCGATCAAACACATAACAACGTTCGATTTTCCTAGTAACATATTTTTAATGAAAATTTTCCCTCTGCACATCCGAAGTGAAATATATGAGCACTATCCCGACCATTTTAATCAGGATCGAGTGCTGGTTTGTAGGATTGTACGATCCTACGTCCACGGCACCTCAATCGTGCTTCGACTTTACTCAGGTTCGTTTTTGCTGTGTTTGCTCTGTTTTTCTTTTGTTTCCTCGGTATTTCCTCTGTTTTCTCTGTTTTTTTTTGTTTGTTTCCTCTGTTATTTTGCTTGGTTCCTCTGTTTTCCCTCTATTTTCTCTGGTTTTTTTCTCAACTCTATCAACAACCTACCGATCCTGCTTATGAATCGTGTTACAACCAACGTGTTTACGATCTTTCACCAGCCTATCAATCCTACTTAAAAACTCGAACCTCACTACATTGCCCCTAACCTTTATGGTGCGGAAGATGATGAGTTATCCCATGGTTCTTGGCTTGGTGCCAACTGAGAAAGTCTATGACACTTCGTTACTCCTGACATCAGTAACTGTGTTGTCCTATAATCAAGTAAGTAACAAGTTGCCCATATGTATTTGGTGGTAGTGCTGCTTCTAGTTGGCATGGTTAGAAAAAGGAAATAGATTAATAAAAAAGAAACAAGTTATTATGATCCTTTAGAATAATGCAGAAATCACATCTTGTAGCAGCTGGTAGTTGTAGGAATCAACCATTTGATTCAGGCCAAGTAATTGCATTCGACTCAACCATGATTATAATGTACTAGAACATCCCCTCCCCAAGAATATAAAGTATATATAATGATTATTCAGGCCAAGTAATTGCAGCTATGAAGCTTACACTGATTGGATTCAACCATGGATTTCTGTCCTGAGTAGGTATATGCAAGGCTGCTGTATGATGAATGAAGTGATTGGCTTTTATTCCTGTTTGAATTGCTGAATTTCTAGTTTTTGATACTAATGTAATGAGCCTTGTTGGTTTGAGATTTTTTTGGCACTTGTTCATATTTTATTTTTCTGTGAAACATGATGATTCATATCTTCACAGCAATATTAGAGCCAATACCATTGTAGTGGACTATTTAAGCATTCTATATTCACCACTTAACATGTGGAATTATTTTTATTTTTCTTTTGACTAAATGTGGAATTAATTCTTGGTATTGTTGATTTTGGCCTTATTTCAACTACTTCCAAAACGTCAAAAAAAAAAAAAAAAATTCCAGTGAAATATCCTGGAACATTATTTTTTCAGAGGAAATATCCTAGAACATGAGAATAGCGTGTCTAACTAAACTTTGCAATATTTATTTAACCATCTAACACCCTGGGTCAGGCTTTATTTTTTAATATTTTTGGCACTGTTTGGCTCGATTGATCAAGTTTGTTCAATATTCTAAAGACACGGGTAATAGATTTTTTTAGCTTCATTTTTCGTGGGGACCAGTAAATTCTTGACCGTGATTTTAGCATACTCACCCTATACTAAACACATTTTTGTTGTTTGACCACAAAAAAACACATGATAAACTGAATTGCACATCAAATCCCTGTTAAAATCTACGTATCCATTGAGTAATGAGTAAGTCTATATATGTAAGCAAAATTGTAACACCAGAATTCCTGAGGAAGAGGTAAAGGGTTATACAAGAGTAGTAGACAGAAAACTTGAGCACCATGTACCTCTGCTTTTGAAAATTTCACACATCACTGTAAGAGTAAGGAATTAAATAAACAAGAAAACAAAATTATTTACTCATCTCAAGCAGTTAAATAAGTAAATCTCAATTTCCTTCATTTCAGTATTGACATTTACAAAAAGTTGAGATTCTGCAGACTACATAATAACCTGCTAAAAGGAACATGTTGGAAATATAGCTAAATCTCAAAGTTTATATACGGAGAAACTTTGGATACCATACATTATGCTAATACTAAGGTACTAGTAAAACAGGTAACGAAAAATAAAGGTCAGTTACACCTCCAAGCAGAAGAGGTGGCCATAGCTCTCTTCATCCAACCAAGATAGAGAGCACCATCTCTATGTTCAAGCCAATAATTTTGATGGAAGTCCTTCAACATATTTTGGACAGAATGCATCACTGAAGAACTCAATTGGCATTGTCTAAATCCTGCCATGGAAAATCTCGACCTCCACTTTCCAAAAAGTTCATGCCTCTCCACCCTCTCAACCCCCTCACAGGCTATCATGTTGACGATGTCTCGTGCCACGCAGTTCTGCTCTACACTAATCCGCTTCTTATCGTCTTTGGTGCAAGCAACATCTATTGATTCAAACATAGCTGTGTAAAAATCCATTGTCTCCACAAATCTATGAATGAAAGGAGAAGTATTGGTGTTGGATTCTTGCTCAACAAGGGTAACAACCTTTGGCGACAAACTCTTAACCAATCTCAACAATCTGTCTCTATGATTCTCTATGCTTACACTCTCATCTGGCATATGGTGCAAACTATAGGGAAAATTTACGGCAAGGGCTTCTCCAGGTCTAACTCTAAGATTTTCTCGTTGAACTTCGCAACCGGACATTGCAGCGCTGTGGAACTCAAACTGAACTCCACGAGACCTGGCAAAGTTTGAAAGCCGTTCTCCTACAATCTGAAGTCCTCCACCGCGCGCATGAAATGATTGTGAATCATCGACACCTGTTATTCGAATAGAAGGTGGTCCGCCGGGCCTGCATGCAAGCGCTTCGATAAGCATATGCCATTGTGTTCCCTGTGCGATTTGGAAATCAATTATATGAATCCTGGATTCATTTGCCATTGCTTCAGAAATAACAGCATTTGCAGATATGTATGCAAACTTAAAATATGGACAAATCTGATACAGCATGTGCATGTAAGTCATTAGCTCTTTGCTCGTTGGTTGTTCACATTTCAACGACTTGTAGATCAAGCTTCCGGACAATTCTAATCTTGCTCTAAGCCCTTCCAACAAGTAAGCACTTAACCTCTGGATTGGATTGCCAGCAACCGATACCATCTTCACCAATACATTATCCATCCAGCCTCTTGCTGTTGGAATATCACCATCATAGACAGCTTGTGCACATAGCAAGAGGACTTCTTTCATGTCAAGCTTTGGAATGTTTTCGGCAATCAGAGCCCAATTATATTTAGCTGATGGAGATGCTCCGTGGAGGCTAGTCTCCATGCAGCTGCCGTAACTGTCAACAATATCAAAATCCTCAGGCCCCAACAATGAATTCTCTATTTCTCTAAGTTTGTGCTTCAAATCATTCCCATCATCAACACTGGACATACCGCTTAACGGGGATCCATAGGTGTTGTCAGATGATTGGTGATGATCTGAATGGCATGACTGAGACTCTTGTGGAGAAAATGGAGTCTTGTTAGATGATACACTGGCATAGGAAGGAGAATCACAGTCTATGAAACCGGTGATTTCTGAGCGTTGCTGCTTGTAGGTTTCGAAAGAAAGTTCAGTTCCCTGGCTTCTGCTACCATCACCACATAGATTGGTTTGTAGGTAAATTCCCTGAGCAGGTTGGTGATAGAAACCGAGACCAGCTGAATTTGGTCTTTGCTGAGACATTTGCATCTTGAAATAATTATTTACTCGGCCGGAAAAGGAAATCGGAATAGCAAGTAGTCAATCTAATCGTAAAGAAAAAAGGTTATTCCCAACAAAACTGGTTGAGTCGTTAGTCGCTAGTTATGCAGAAGAGCATAGCAGTAGATTTCTGAGGAATCACCATTTTGGCAAGCAGCTAGATGCAAAAATGATCTCACCAACTACAGTTTCAACTGGTTGACAAATGTATTTAAGAAACAGAACCTGCATAACAAAATAAAACTGTTAAGGAAACTTCAACAATGATCAAACAAATAAAAACAGCTTGACAGAGAAAGACAATCTATGAAGAAAAACAACTCTGTGACTCATACAAGATTGTAAATCAAATTGATCCATATAACAAAAGAGATACACAATTAAAAAGATGAGATCCACCAATAATCTAGAACTAATCCAGAAATCTATATATACTATGTAGTAACAAAACAAGGACACTTTCCGATTTGATTACATTTAATAACTTTTATTTTCTTGAACTAGTATTGGTAGATTGAAGATTCTAACTATGTAAAACTGATTGTTCTCAAAATCTGAATTCCAATTGAGGATCCAAAATAATTTCTCATATCTCATAGATTTACATCATTATTCTTTAAAAATACAAAAAATAAACAATCATCTTCTACATCCCTTTAATTGAAAATTGATGAGGTGAGGAAACATGATCATAGAAGAATTTCTAATTTTGAATAGGTAAAAAAACAGAAGAAAAATATAATCAAGGAAATAAAAGAGATATACATACAAAGTCCAGTTTCACATGTTATATGATTCTTTCTTTTTATGGAAACTTCAAAAAAGAAAAAGTAGCAGAGACATGTAATTGCAACTTAAGAGTTAGAAACATACCTGTCTGTCTGTGTGTTTGAGTTAGAAACTGGATTTGGATTGGTGTTCGTTGCTTCTCAACTCAAGAAGAGTCTTTCACTTCACCTAAATCTCACCTAAGAACTTTGGATTTGGATTACAAATCACTTAAAGCATTTGATTTAATATAAGGTGATATATATAACCTATAGTCTACGTATAATAGGACAAAGATAAATATTTATTTATTAATATTACACGTTTTTGAGTAGAAGATTCCTCACTCATAGTCTCATATCACTCGGTTAAATTGAATACTGTTTAGTTTGGTGGGGTAGCCTTGAATTGAAACAAAGGAAGGAACTTGGAACTGACCTCAGCTTCAAAAACGAGTAAGTGTAGTATTCACTATTAATAATAACTATTTTTGTTTTATAAATACTTTTTATTACAACAAATCACATGGTTGGCACTGCATGACGGCAGTGTGTCGTATACTGATGACAACTGAACGCGTTTTCTCGCAAACGTAACCTTCTTTTGCAATAACTTTTTTCTTTCTTTCTTTTATTCTACTTCTTTTAAACAAAAATACATAATTAAGGTGATCTTTTTCTCTTTTAGTAAATGGTGAAATTGATTTCTCAAGTTAGTCTATCTTTAAGTAGTTTATAGAATTAAAAAAAAAAAAAAAGAGTAGACTGATCTTGAATTTCTTGAACCTGAGTTTTGATTTTGCACCCATATTTTCTTCTTCTTTTTGTTGAAAAAAAATAAGTAAAATCGCTTATAGTCCCAAATAATAATATCCAATAAAAATCATAAATTATGAAAGAAAACAGGTTGATTGTAAAAATAGAATAAAAAAAATCATTTTGATCCTTTCCCTAAGATATTCGTCAATATAAAATTTACAAATTTTTATGAGTAGAAAAACTTGGTACCACCTAAAATATAAAACTAGGAGAAAAAGAATTGAGTTTTTTTGACCGGAGTTCAAACCCTAAACTTTATATATAGTATGTATTATTTCTATCAATTAAATTAACTTTACAAGGACAAAACAAATTAGGTTCCAATTTAATTGAAAATGTGTTCATACTTAAAATCCGACTATGTCACAAGCAATATTAGCTACGTTATGCATAATAATGTCCACATTCATTGGTTGATCCCACACCCCAATGTGATTTTATATAGAATCCAGGATTTCATTGAAGAGTTCTAGTGGCAAAACATACAGACTTTTTTTAACCAATGGTTTAAATTTATACAACTAAAATCTTTTAAAAGAAAAAAGTGGTTAAATACCGCGTTTCTTTTTTCTATGCACCAGGAGAGAAAAAAAAAATCACAAATATGAGTTGGAATTTGCTTCATTTATCTACTTTCATTTAATAAAAAAAAGGCAATGGAGATCCCCAATTGCTTTCTATACAAAAGTTTTATGTATAACAATAATAACCGTCAAACAGACAACAGTGTGGAGCACTCAGCAACTCTCTTTATCTTGAGACAAAAAGAAAAGGCAAAAGCTGTGTTTTTAGGATGAGGATAAAATCAGAAGTTAAGTTAACGGCAGAGGAAGAAGGATAATTTTTTTAATTATTTTAACTTTATCTTTTGAGTGTAGAGATGCATACTTTTCTTTTTAGATTCATCTTTCCATCTCAAAAGACCATAATGACATAATTAAAGTTAATGTGAAGCTTCTTCTGTTTATGCAACTTGCCAAAGATGATCAGATTTGAGCTTTTTGACATGTTCCTTTACAATGCCTAATAATTTTGTAATTTTTTTTAGTAATGTCGTAGTATGACTCAAAATTTGATGGATAGAGAATATTGTTGCTAAAAATATAAAGGATTTGTTTCAAATATATTTTGTGCCGAAAATATATTTATGGACAATAAATATATTTTTGTATCGTATGATGGACGATTTGATGAAAATATATTTTGAAAGAGAATATTATATTTTTGATGCAAATATTCTTTCACTGAAGGAGAGAAAAAAAAAAGAAACGTATCTTCAGTGTGATATTCGTTCCAAATTTATGAGTTATATTTTTCTATAAATATAGACCATGTATCAGAGTAAATCTTGAGATAGAGGGGGCTGAAACAAAGGTTTAGAAAGACAACAACAAAACTAGGGTTTGTATAGAGTTTGTCTCTTGGCAACAAAACTAGGGTTTGAGGGTTGATTTTAGGATTGAGTCTCTTGGTTACAGGAAGAGATTGAGACTTTGGGTAGAATTAGACGGGAGACTTATTCTTGTAACCCATTGATATCTCTTTTGTAAAGTTACTCATCATTATAGTGGAACGGAGGGCTGCTCTCTCCCCCAGACTAGGTCAATTTGGACCGAACTGGGTCAACAAATTCTTTTGTGTTCTCTCTTCTTC
>Ga0099826_10000921_pt1 | contig 16190 bp, 5 predicted proteins | sample Mtrugardesep15_FD_76830 | JGI IMG/M metagenome (GOLD analysis project Ga0099826, IMG submission 76830) | Root nodule microbial communities of legume samples collected from California, USA - M. trunc garden sep15 | ecosystem: Host-associated > Plants > Roots > Nodule | place: USA: California... | reverse complement strand
GACAGTGGAATATGATAGATTGTTAGATTTGCCAATGATAGAAATTGCAAACCAATCGTCACCTGGGATAGTGATTACTTCTTCCTTTCTATTTCTTTTCGACCTGTTTTCAGTTTTAACATTTATACTATAACTATAATATGCAGCACAATATTGTCTCGTTGATGAGACAGTGTCACATAGTTGGGGCCTTTAGAGATTGAAAACTTTTATTGTATGGTTTACATTTCCAACTGAAAAAAGGTCTTGACTAATGCTTTTGACTAGCTTGTTTCTATGACCATGTGGTTTATTATTGTAGACTGTAATTACCATGATAAATCATGCAATTGGAGCATCAGGAGTTGTAAGCAAAGAGTGCAAGACCATTGTTGCGGAGTATGGACAAACAATATTGAACTTACTTTTAGCTGAAGTGAGTACCATTTGTAATTTGTTCTGGCATATCTTGGTCGATCGATTAGATTGTTACCTATGGTCATGACTCCTTTAGGGAAAGGTTCTTTTAGAATGGATTTTCTTATGCTTTTCCTTTACTCCTTTAGGCACAGCCAAAGAAGATCTGTTCCGAAATTGGATTATGCACTTTTGATGGCACTCGTGGTGTTGAGTAAGAACCAATTTTATTTTCATATCCTTTGAATCTTTGGTCATCGAATTCAAAGATTATAATGCTTTTGTACGATTTCATTGTGATTAACATTTTACCCGTCTTCCAATTTGTCCACTTAGTTTGGCTATCGAGAGTGTAGTGGACGGGAATGAAAGGAAATCATCTAGTGGTCTTCATGGTGCTTCTTGTTCTGCTTGTGAGATGGCAGTTGTTTGGATGCAGAACCAGCTGAGGCAGAATAAGACCCAAGATCAGATACTAACCTATATCAATAATGTGAGTTAGTTGTCTTAGTCCTGCTATTTGAGTTTTTTGTTTCATCTCTTGATTCTCAGCTTCATGATGATGTTGCAGCTTTGTGATAAAATGCCTAGCCCAATGGGAGAATCATCTGTTGACTGTGAGGATATCTCTTCGTTGCCTGTAATTTCCTTCACAATTGGTGGAAGAACTTTCGACCTTGCCCCAGAGGAGGTATGGCGTCCCCATATCTGATCGATTGCTTTTGCAATGACCGGTCACCGATTATTTTATACTATGAAGTATGAAAATAAGATAAGTTCATGCGAGCTGATAAAAATTATAATATTGGAGATTGTAGAACTAGGTATTTTTGAAGAAAAATAAAAACAGACTTGAAGAAAAAGCTGATTACCACTAGCTGAAAAAAGTTTTCTAGTGTCTGCAAATTAATCATATAATGATATAACTACTCCCAAAGACACCTTGGGCTAGAACCTCGTATCCCTTTAGGTGCCTATTCATAGGGTAATGCCAATCTTACATAATTCTTAAATTATTTAAGTGGTTAAAATCAGATTTGTATTCGGTTAAATGTGATTATGTGAGCCTGTTTTTCCCATCGGTTAAATGTACTTGAAAAGTGGAAGAAGCATAGTGCGACCACAAGTGTGCGAACTCTAATTTCCAGTTTAAATCACATCTAAAAAGCATAGGGACACAGATTCAATCAACCATAGTGTGGATCCAAACATGATTATGCTTCTATAAACCACATCTAAAAAGCATAGGGACACAGATCAAATCAAATATAGCATGTTTCCAAACATGCTACTTATTATAACAGTTTGAACTAGACAATTTGCAGTTGTATACTTTTACATATCAATCCTCATTCATTTTTCTGTTTTATTTATCCAGTACATACTCAAGGTTGGCGAAGGTCCTGCAGCCCAGTGCATTAGCGGCTTTGTTGCTATAGATGTTCCTCCTCCACGTGGTCCTATCTGGTACATCAAATATCTTTCATTACTTTGAGACATTTACCTGCGTAATTCTCTTAAATAGACGACACCCTTTTCATGTTCCTTAAATATAACACTTCATTTTTACCTATAATTCTCTTTCTTAGCATTCAAATTTTTTCGCTGAAATATTATTTTTTTATTAGGGAAACATAGAAATGAACAGAATTTAGGGACAAGTGATATATATCCACACATCATGTCGCTTGCTTCTATTTCACTCTTCGTTGTACTTGGATAGTGATGCGTCTGAATTCTGATTTGATTCTCATTTATAAGCTAATTGCATCTACCTAACTACAGGATCCTTGGAGATATCTTCATGGGGCGTTACCACACAGTCTTTGATTTTGGAAAATCAAGAGTTGGATTTGCTGAAGCAGCTTAGAAAATGCTCTAGTCTGAAAGACCACTCTTATTTATGCTGGCAATCGTAATATACCCTAACCTATGTATATACTAATTAAGGGTTTGTCCCTGTCACTTGCTACGACGAATTTGCTTAACAGATTAATGTGGGACTATGGCCATATTGGATCCACAGATTAGGTATGCATGCGGTTTTAGTACTAAAAAGGTATTATCTTGTTCAGCAAGATGCATATACGGTGTTGCTTAGTAACAAATAAGGACTTATCTAATCTAAAATATAATAAAAATGGAACTTATTATTTACTGACCGGTAAAACCCTTAAAAAAAAGGTAGACTAGTAGAAAAATCTATACGTTTTTTTTTTTTTAATTAATTGTTTTTAAAATTTGTGTTTATTTTAATTGTTAAAAATGAGATAATATATTATCTAAAGGATCAATTGTGTGAAATAAATTATCTAAATTAACAATTGTGTGAATATTTTGAAAATAATACAAATGTTGAAGGAATTATTTTTATTATTTAAAAAAAAAAATGTATCCCTAGCTAGCAGTTCATTTTCCGTTAGTTACAATGGTTAATTGTATTTTTGGTAGATACATAACATGACAATAGCCACTTGAAAATTTACACAACAAGGGATTCTAGTTCGAACCTGACCACAACTTCAAGCCTAACAACTGCGGCAATTTTCATTGAATTTGTGGACAATATTGTATATTTCTTTTACCGAACATTTTACATTTTTTATTAGTAAGTTAAAATGAAAACATATTTTTAAAAAATAAAGTATAATGTGTTTTCACCAAATAAATCGGAACGAAGTAAATATTGATATCACAAATAATTGTCATCATTTACCATTAAAAAATATCGCATCCTAAATATAAGACTTATTTATTTTTTCTTGCCCTTTTTTCATAAGATCATTCAAAATTTCAACAACATAAATATATTTCTTAACTAACATAACTGCAATTATGTTGCATTTTTCTTTTGCAACTTGAAAATAACATCAATTTTAATAAATTTAAAGCATGAACTAACTATCTTATTTTTTGTAATTTACTAAGGATCGTATATTTAGGATAGCTGCAATATGAAATTGTTTTGAGCGACGATGCAATATGAAATTGAAATTTAATTTCAATTGGTAAATTGATTGTGTCTTGTTGCTACATGTGGTTCTTAAAAACGACAGACATGACAAGTGGAAAATATGGAATGCATCTGTGGAGTATTCAACTTGTGTTTTTCATTTTACCAGGTGTCTTCAACTTTGTTGTACGAGTAAGTTCGGGAGAAAATGGATGCTTTGTAAGGGCACCTTGTCTGTCACATTTTGATCGATAAATAAGTGTAAAGTTATGAATAAAATAATTTTAATGTGTTAAATTACTTTAACTTCACTCTCAAATCAGTGAGAGTTACTTACCCCCACCCACCCACTCAGGGGGTAGTCCTTCATATACAAGGGGTAGTCTTGGCTATCCCAAAAAATATATTAATTTTAAATTAATTGATATGTATTTATATCTAACTACTCTAAATAATAAATATTAAGTTATCTCAAACAAATTTAATTGTCGACAAAATTGCTAAAATCAGATATTGTTAGGATGCATCGCTTTGGACAGACAAAATTCATCATGCTTTATCACGTCTGAACGGTGCATTTGAACGAAATTGGAGTTTTAGAAATTATTGATAGATGGAAAAGAAATTACCAAAATTTGGTATTTCTTCCTTTTTATATCAATATATATAGTTATATCCCTTAAAAAAAATAGATATAGTTATATTAATATTTTATTTATTTTATTTGGGATTAAATAGTTAAATTGTTTCGGCAAGTTTGCGTGTTTTTTATTTTCTTCATTGTATCTTTTTTGTTGTAAAACAAACCCGTAAGTTCTAAACTTTTTGTTTTTTATCTCCACCGTCATCATCCGTTACAAAAACATATACGTGGCAAATGAAGGCTGACATCATGATGCTGATTTGATAAAGTGAATAATAAATCACACAGTGGTAAAATATGAAATTTGTAGAGGAATCAAAACCAAAAAACGAATAGACAAAAAAAACCAAATTTAAAAATATTGGTTCTTCGATCTTCTTTTTATCTTTATTCCTCTACGAATTTTGTATTCTGGTATATAATATAAATAATATGATGATATAGTAATTGAATAGGAATGAAAGATAAATAATACAAATAAAAGATAAAATTGAATAGGAAATACGTACACATTATACATAATAATAGTCATAATAATAAATAATACAGACTTTCTTGCTCAAAAAAAAAATACAGACTATCAACGTAAATTTGCATCATTGATCAATAATCTTAGCTTATTTTCCCTAAAAAAAAAAAAATAAACTTAGCTTATTCAGTGTCAAGATGACTGAATTTGATTTTTTTTACATTATATTGTTTTTCACTTTAAACATTTAGAATTAAAGTTAACGGATGTAAACAAAGTTGATAGACATATAATCATATTTGAAGGGCAAAAATGTAAAGATTAGCAGTCATAGAACAAAAATTAAACCAAAAAACTAATTAAGAGACAAAATGTTCAATTAAACTTTTTTTAAATAGTTTAATGATGAGAATATTTTTGGTGTGAAGAAATGAGAATTGCGTGTTCAAACATACGCATGATATATCTAATAATATCCCTACAATTTTCAATTGACCTCTGCTTACAACAAGATGGCTCAATTCAATTTTATTAGGTAACAAAAAGTAGTTTATGAGTTTATTTTTTAATTTTTTAATTGAATTATTGTAAGGTTTAATTGGTTATTATCGGTATTCTCCCATGCATGTCTTTGACATCAGAATGGTTCGGTCAAGTCAATCCTCGAGTCAGTTGAATGCAACCCCAGAGAGAGTTTAGGCAATTTATTTTATTTTATTTTATTTTAGAGACCAAATATTTCTGTTTCTGATTGAATCAAATAAAAAACAATATATGTTTTGATACGCCAAAAACAGCTTCTCCACCAAATTTATAATTTGTTTCATCTTGCAAGGTCAACTTTTTATTAAGCGTCACTTCGGGGAATGAAAGGATAAGATTTTCTCTAATGCTTGTTTATTTGATGAGTGGAAACTAATATAATTAAGTGGAATCCACGACAAATTAAAATCTCCTTATTAACTTTATTAAAAAAAAATAAAAAATCTCCTTATTAAGTTAGGAAAAGCATATAAGATCTTATCATTGTTCTACCAGTGCATGTTAAAATGGAAAAAGATATACAATAGTGGCTATTGCTTGAATATCTGCTTTTTCTTTTGCACTTATGCTATTGCAACTAATTGTTGGGTCCATCAAGTTACACTGTTCAGTTATCCCTAACAAATTGTCATTAATTAGTTGGGTATCCATCTAATTCTACATTATATTGTATATAAATTATCCACTTGAGAATTAATACACGTCAGAAACCATTCAAGCAGTTCACGATCATTAAATGAGAGGTTCTTATCTGCTCCATTTATACATACAAACTTCATAGTATTCTTGCTAATTGAATATTTACTTTGCAAGCAATATTAGAGAAGAATATATAATTGAGGCAGCTTATATATTAGAGAAGAATATATAATTGAGGCAATATTAGTTACATTGCTTTTAAATTGATAATTACTTCCAAACGCGGATAAAGGGATTATGGTTTAAATGTTACATCACAAATAAAGCTAATAACAATAGTAATGATGATAAACTTGCTTTGGTACCCTTAAAAAAAATTGCTTTAGTAAAAAAAATTATGATAAAATTGCTCACACATAAGTACCTGGAGTGTACGTAAAAGCGCATGCATGGTTTGGAATACGCGTACATGTAGAGTTGCTTATTGAGAGACTCCTTATGTTGAAATGTTGAAAGCATTTGTAACAACATAAGAAATGTTGAAAGCATTTGTAACAACACAAATTTTATGGTACATTAAAAAATTTGAGTGTATTGTTACACCAAATCCTTAAAATAACTAATTTCATGAGTTATTTTTTGTGGGAACAAATTATTTTCTATCATATATAATTATAATAACTAAATCTTATTTACCAAAAACGTCAACGCAATAAAATTTAAATTTTTTGAATTTTTATTACTCATAATAGAGAATTTTGATTATTTTTTACAATAAAATATAAAAAAAATTAGTATGATTTTTATAAACAATGAAATGATATTTTTTCTAATGAAATGATATTTTTTAAATTTAAATATAAACAAATAACTCTTTTTTTCATAAAAAATGATAGTTAATGTATAATTTTTGAAACAAGAGTACCGGTACACCTTAATTGACAGGTGTACCGTAGAAGCTCTCTTGTAACAATTATTGTTCGGCATATGTTTTGTTGATTTTGTTGATGTGGTGGGTTCAATGACGGTATAAGTTTACGTGGATGAACCTAGTTTACATAGATGAATTAATAGACTCATATTTTTAGGAGAAATTGTTGACGTTATATTTAAGTTATAATATTGAATGAAAAATTCAAAGTTAATAAGAAACATATAATTAAGATGACATAAATATTTTTTTTTAGAAGTTGACACAAATACTTATTTTGGATAAAGACTTATGATCGAATTCTTTTTCTTATGACTTTGCTCTTAATCCAATGCGATGCCTGTATTTCAATCATGTCCCAACATAATTAATATGTCAATTATCCAAATTAAACAAAAGGAGTAATTATAGCTAAAATGGGGTTATGCAAAAATAAAATTCCGCCCCACACCCCCCAATTTTTTTTTTTTGAGGAATATGATCATCAGGATAATTTAAGTGGGTTGATAGACAAGCTTATAACGTAATATTTATGCTTATAAATTTGTTTAATGTATAGTTTTTTCAAGGCTAAATAAGTTTTTAGTCTCTATAAATAGGTTAAACTTTGTTTTTAAACTCTACATAAATTTCTTTTAAATTTTAGTCTCTCTTAATTTTCTACTATCAATTTTAGTCCCTTCTCTTGAACAAAACGTGGCATGTTTTAAATGACTTTTTTTATGACATGTTAAGATCTTAAAATATCATTAACTTAATAAACTTATCTATTTAATCTTTAATTTTACAACTTAATGTTTAATTATAGATAAATTGTTAAAAATTAAAGATTAAATAGTTAAATTATTAAATTAATAATTTTTTTAGGGAAAATTAATATTATTTTAAGATCTTAACAATGACACATAAAAAAAAGTCACTTTAAACTTGCTATGTGGACTTTCATTAACAAAATAAGAACTAAAATTGATAACATAAAATTTTAAAGAAAATGTTATAGGCATTAAAATGAAATAAGATACATTTATAGGGACTAAAAACTTATTTAATCTTTTTTTAATACCAAAAACATACTATTTTTGTAGAGTTTACTTAGTGATGCGTATTTGAAGTTAAAGTTTTATGTCACTAACGAAATCATTTATAAAAGGGAAAAAAATTATAAAAAAAAAAAATCCAATTTTTGGTATGATACATTTTTTAAATCTTAAAAGTGATAATTGACCCCAAAGGATTGAATGTTAAAATAGTTGAGGTAGCAAGCATGATACAAAGGCAAATGTACTTTTCTTTATAATAACTACTCACTACGCCAAAAAAAATTCTTGTGGACTACTAGTTTTGTCAACTAGGACCTTAATAAAACATTTATAAATAATCAAACACATCTTATATTTGGTTTGGAATTATATAACTTTTGCGTATATTTTGGTTTCAATATTATCTACAGCATATTCCTCTCAATTTACTTCAGCCATTTAAAAATGAAATGGAAATGTAACTCTTCATTGTGTTTCTTATCCTAAGTAGAGGAAGGGAACATGAAGCATATAATGACAGCTCTTAGTATTAAAATGCTCCGGTGGGTAGTGCATGCAAAAGAATTTTCTGTTAAATTACTAACCAAACTTTATGTTTTCCACATGTCCCGACAAATCCACACAAAGGAGAAGGAAAAAGTTAACAGTTGTAAGGTTATATGCACCATTGATCATTTAAGTTAAAATCCACCATAGAAAAATTTAAAGTAAATATACCTTAGTTTTCTCACATTTTACTTTTGAGGAATGCTTTTCCTATTTTAAATTCAAAATCAATGTATTGTGTTTAAAGAGGTTTCATTCAGTACTATAAACAGAAATCGTCAATTTTTTTATTTAAAAAAAATTAAAGTATTCTCGTATGTAATTGTAAAGACTAATCCTCATACGTAATTACAAAGACTAATATTCTTTTAAAGTAATTGAGATCCATTTAAAGGATTAATCTCTTTTAACATATCTTTTTCATACACACGGGTCATAAATCAAATTTCTCAAAAAATAGTTAAAGGACTCAAATGATATATCTACTATATTTAATTTGCAACACCATGTTGGTGAAAATGCTCTACTTAATTTGCACTATATATATGCTCAATTGGGTAGGGACAAAACGTGAAGCAAACACCAATCCATATAAATCAAGTCTGAATCATTCCTATATTTAACTATAGAATGGATGAGGTTGCAATCAAGCCAACAATTGACATAATCGTGTGTGCTTCCACAAACAATACTACTAGTGCTAAAAACATTGATCATTCCCACCCAATCACCAAGCCATCACATTCACAGTCACTAGCATTCTTAACTAAGATCCATGCAGGCTACTTTTTCATTTGTGTTTCCTTTGGTGCTCAAGCTTTGCTATGGAAGAGTTTAAGTGAACATAACAATGAATCACAAACTCTTTGGCATGGATTTAATTTCATGCCTTCTGTTGCTTATCTATTACTTTGGTGTCTTGCAGTACTCATTGCAGCCACTTTGTCTTTTCTTTATATGCTCAAGTGCATCTTGCACTTTAATGTAGTCAAGGATGAGTTTGCACATCATATTGGAGTTAACTACATGTATACTCCTTGGATTTCATATCTTCTCATGCTTCAAGCATCACCGCCTTGGATTGTTTCGAGAACTTGTTACTATGAGTTTCTTTGTCTTGCCTTTTCTTTTGTAATATTTCTGCTTGATGTAAAACTTTTTGGACAGTGGTTCACTACTGAAAAGAGGTTTCTGTCAGTGGTAGCAAACCCTGTCAACCTGGTTTCTGTTATAGGGAACTTGGTGGCTGCTCAAGTTATGACAGAAATCGGTTGGAACGAGATTGCAATTTCAATGTATTCATTAGGAATGGTACATTATTTGATTCTATTTGTGACGCTGTATCAGCGTCTAACATGTAGTAATCAGTTTCCTGTAGTGCTAAGGCCAGCTTATTTCTTGTATTTTGCTGCACCAAGCATGGCAAGTCTTGCTTGGAAATCCATCTCAGGTGCTTTTCTCATCTCATCGAAGATGCTGTTCTTTCTCTCTTTGTTCCTTTTTATTTCTCAGGTAGGTTCAAAATTCTCCTATATATATATATATATATTTAATTGGTTATTTTAATCATCCATTTCATTGTAATGATCAAGGCTTATATAATGCAGGCTTGCAGACCAGCACTGTTCAAGAAAACCATGAAAAGGTTAAACGTTACATGGTGGATCTACTCATTCCCTTTAACATTCCTTGGCTTAGCTTGTGCTGAATATGCTCATGAGGTGAAAAGTAGCATGGCTTCCGCGTTAATGCTGGTGATATGTATTGTGTCTGTGCTGGTTTTTGTCTTTTTGATGCTAACTAATGTGCTCAAAGTTGAGAGGCTGCTGCATAAAAATGCTCCTAGTAAATGAATTATGATGTCTCCAATCCAAAAACTGGATAGTTATATAATGAAATGGATGCAGAGCTGGCCTAATTCCTTTCTTTCCATTGGAAGGAAGCAAATGAAAGTAGACCAACTTGTCTGAATATACTTTACCCTTTACTCTTCTTTCCAAATTGTCTTCATGAAGCATGTATGATTTGGATAAAAAGGACTATGGAAAAATTATAAACAGTAGTATCAAACAAACAAAGACAGGCAAAAGTGATAAGCACATGAATTGAGTATAATTGGTTTGGACAATATAAACTTCTCACTTATGTTTCGGTGCGGAAAATCCAACAAGGAAAACACACACTTTAATGGTATTTGCAACTTGTCTAACCTATATCAAACTAAAAAAATAATGTTTGCTAAAAAAGAAAAATAATAGAATAATTGATAGGTATCATCATGAGGAGGTTGGAATAATGCCTTGGGATAACTTGTATTCTGTCAATTGTCTTCTTAAAGTTGAATTTAAAATGTAACTAATCGCCCAACCTTCATCCAACAATTGAGATCTATGAAAGCTAGAATTGCAACTTCAGAGAATCCAAATGCATGTCTAGCTACAAGTATCTCAATGTGTATAATTGCACCTACGAGATGCATGAAGTGTAAACTTCAACGGTTGAATGAAAATTGAGAAATTACATGGCTAACTCACTCACGAAATTGAAACAGTTATGTGAAGATCACACGAGTCGTGACTACTTCCAAGTGCGTATTTTGAATATTTTTTGGTAAAATAGACACTTGAGCCATCCGATTTCATTTGAATTGTTCCGATACTGCAGCCCACCCATTGCACAACAAAATCATTGGTCTCAAAATAAGTAAAGCTCGAAAGGAATGGTCAAGAGTGGATGTGGAACATTGAAAAACAACAAGAATAAATTCTCCCAAGGTAAACACCCTAACCATTCTTTCTAATTCTAGGTACTTTGTGGAATCTTAACTTGTGAAGCAGAAGAAGGAAAAGTTGCCTACTTATCTATACAGTAAGAACAAACATAAATTGACACTAAATTTTTACCTCATTTTGACAGGACCAAATTAATTGAAACCGAACTCCAAATTGAAATCTGTTTTAGGAGGTTTAAAACGCTGAGTGCTATGAGCAAGCTGCCATTGTATTGCATTTCCTGTGCTTGTTACTTTGTTATCATGACATATCTAATACTCCATCTATCAAAGTACTAGTTATTGGCGACGGTTTCTATCAAAGTGCTCATGTAACTATATGTCCAACTAGAGGATCTATAGTACATACTATTTCGGACTGGATCAAGGTGCAACCTATTTAGGAATCACGGCCTAATCAAAGGAGCTACACCGTGTTTAGAAGGAGGATCATACACAAGAAGAAAAGAAACTAACAAACACTAAGGGCCAAAGTAATATGAAATTTCTTAGGGTCTAAGAAACAAACTAACAAACACCGGGGGGAACTCCAACAAGAAAAGCAGAGATTCAACAAACCAACAATGTATTGATTCAATTGTTTTTTGATAAATTTGATTGTCCAATAAAGTCAAACAAAGTATTTGAGATTTTACTGGACTCATGCACCCCTTAAAATGGTGATTTACTCAAAACAAAAACAAATAAAAAACTAACCAACACTTTTTACATCCATTAACATTGTATACAATGTAAAAATTGAGTAAAAAAATAACGAATAATATATGTAAATTTAGATTAGGCGAGTAAAGATATGCGTTCCACAATGAGATATATCAAAGATGTCAGCAGACAATGTATTGTGATCAAGGTCGGGTGTTCATGTTTTAGGTTAAAACGAATTACATCGTCTTTTTGTTTGCACTTCTCACTCTTTTTTAATTCATTTTGAGTAATACAAGAGTGGGTTGAGTAGAAAGGTCATGGTTTGAGTTTCTTACAAATGTAATAATTCGGTCTAACGTTAGAATTAAGCATTTTTTTAAACCGAACATGAAATTTAAAAACTTGTATGAGGAAACAATACAAAAGTGATTTGTTTCCCAAAAAAATCACTAAAGGGTAATGTGTTTTGTGACTTAAGATTCAACCGTGGAATGAAAATAAAGTTGATGAAAGAGTCATATTCTTCTATTCTTTTTAAAATTATGTTCCTTGATGGGTTGCTTATTGCTTAAAAATTGTATAATCTAAGGTGTCACCGTTGTTTCTTGAAGAAGAAGTCAATGAGTTTTTTTTTTCCCACTGATTCGTTACTTTTTGAAGTGAGTGTGGGTTTTGATTCCATTACATTACTTCTAGTATTCACACCCTAGAAGAGGAGGTGTGGTGTGGATAGAAATGAACAAACTTCTTTTTTCTTTCTTTGGCCCTATTTGGCCCGCTTTGGCTCCTAGTTTTCTTTAAAAAGAAAAAACACAAATAAGTGTTGCATCAATAAAATGACACATCTTAATCCCTTTGATTTCACAATAAAAAATGTCTCATATTGGTCTTTGCTCATCCTAAATGACCTATACTAGGGGTTTTTAAACTGAATTCTGCTCCTTACCAAACGGTTATTGCTCGCTCCCAACTGAAATTTTCAACATACCCCTGCGTGAGTTAACTCACGCAAGTATTAATTTCAGCGTGAGTTAACTCAGGCAAATGTTAATTTTTAACATGAGTTAACTCAGGCAAGTGTTAATTTCAGCGTGAATTAAGTTGCGCAGCGCATGTTAAGATGTGTGGATTTTAACACCTGCATTACTTAACTAACGCAGGGATATTTCTAGTATTTAATGTGTTGGGAGAAGAGCAGAAATCATTTAATTTTTTTTTGTTTTTCATAATTTGATTTCTTCCATAGACTGCTCAAATTCTCAAATCATTTAGTGCATCCATAAAAAATACGGACTTTATTTTGCCGAAGTCCCTTATACTGAGTAGTGTGTAAAGTTGTGTTGAAACATGGTAGAAAAAATGATAGATTTCGTTACAAATATTTGTCATGTATGTAATTTACATGAAGTTGGTATATAATTTTGTCAAAAAATAAATAAAATGAAGTCGGTATATAAAATCGTTAATTATCTAATAGCGTGATTTAAATTTAACAACCTAAACTTGATGAATAACATAAAAACAACATCTTTATAAAAGATGCAGAGGATATATGATATTTGACTGTGAATTCAAAGAAGTTATAAAAGACTACAAAATTAAGCACAATTGGCAAACTATTAAGATTTCTTTTGCAGGTTACATTATCTCTATATTAGTGCTTGAATATTTGTATTTATAGTCTTGACAAAATGCATTTTTGGAGTAACCCAATTTGGTAGCTTTAACTTTACTGCGTCTCATGTTGAAAGTGGAAAACCTGAGGGGTTGAATCTAGAACTTGAAAGATACATACAAGTCTTAATTATAGCTGGAAAGGGTCAGCCAAACACAAGTGCCAAGTCCTGTTTTATGAATTTGTCAAAATTTTCTTCATGTCCGTTTTGGTTTGGTATGCTTTCATCATGAATTGACTCTCACCTAAGCCTTAATTCCAATCCACACTATTCAAATCTCTTCTAGCCACCACCTTTATCTAAGCCTTAATTAATAAATAGTGCTTAACAAAAATAACAGAAATTTAAACTAACAACTGAATTTAATTAACTATTAGTAATTAAAATGTACATGATGGTTTTCATCTGTTTATCCAATGCCATTAATATACATTCAACTCAGCCATTCAAGATTCAATAACTGATAGCTAGAATTGAAATGCACAACAAAAATAAATTTAGCAAACAAAAGAAATAGACATTATGCTTAATCAACATATATTATAACTACCATGGCCTTGTCTAGTGTTGCATTGTATCCATTGTTGGGAAGGTTTTTGAAGATGTGAAGAGTTCATATGCTTAATCAACATTATGATCATTCCTGTCATGACTGAGTCAATGGCTGGCTGTTGCAGTCAATTCAATACCTTCGCTTTTGATTTTGAGCAAGTGGAAGTGCGTGCTATTTGAATTCCACAGATTCAAATTTTATGTGGCATGCAGAGTCTTCTTCCAACAGATGGAACAGACAACTAACTAGACATCTAAGCTGGAACAAAAACATTTTTTAATTTGAGACAGAAAATAAATGTCTTTGCAATTGTGAACAAGTTTTATAACCTGGGAAAATTGTTTTAATTTCGTATAACATCATGAATTATTGTCCATTAATTTTCCTACAACATGTTCATATTGCCTACAACATCATCAATTGTTGTCCATTAATTTCCTAGCAAGTTGTTCTAATTTCACATGACATTAACTCATTAGCTTCATTTTTTAATACTAAGAAAATGTTATTTTATTTTTTTTCACATATTTAATATAGAAAAATGAAAGTGAAACACAGGATATCCAACATTTAGTCCTTAGGAATCTAAGAAACTATTTGTTTAATACTCCCATAACTCTTCTACTAAAAATAGAATAAAACTATAACATTACAAGTTGCACCCATCCTCCCTGTCACAATATTTAATCCATAGTATATATATAAACCTTTCCTCACTACACTAAACACAAAGCAAAACATAACATACGTAAAATCATTTCATTTTCATGGCTTCCATGCACACCTCAACATTTCTTTCTGCTTCTTTACCTTTATTTTCTTCAAAGAGAATAAATGTGAATGCCTCAATCCATGTCCCAAGACCCAATTCTTCACTTCCTAAGAATAGGATACCCACTGTAAAGCTGGTTGAAGGGTTAACCTTCACAGACTCAGTTCCTTCATTATTGCTTGAAAAAAATGTCACCGATAGGACACATTTACACCATGATTTATCCAATTCTACAATCACAAACTCCAACACCATGCAACTCTATGCTATCTTAGATTCTGTATCTGACAGAATTGAAATGCACAAAAACATCGGCGAGCAGCGTCAGAATTGGAATACCCTACTTTTAAACAACATTAACATGATTACACTCACTGCTACAACATTAACTGGTATTGCAGCCGCAACTGGTGTTGATGGTGCACAACTTTTGGCTCTGAAACTATCATCCAGTCTTCTGTTTTCAGCAGCAACTAGTATGTTGCTTATCATGAACAAGATTCAGCCTTCGCAGCTCGCTGAGGAACAGCGCAATGCTACAAGATTGTTCAAACAGCTTTGGACTCAAATCCAAACCAAAATCAATGTTGGTAATGTTATTACCGAGGAAGATGTGGAATCGTCATTGGAGAAAGTGTTGGCACTTGACAAAGCTTATCCACTTCCTCTGTTAGGAGCTATGCTTGAAAAGTTTCCTGCAAAATATGAACCTTCTGTTTGGTGGCCTGCAAAAAGAAAAGAAGGAAATGCTGAAGAGAACAAGAAGAAGAGGAAAAATAGTAATAATGGATGGAGTGAAGAATTAGAAATGGAAATGAGGGAAGTTATTGAAGTTGTAAAGAATAAAGACATTGAAGATTATGAGAGACTTGGAAATATAGCTTTGAAGATTAACAAGAGTATGGCAATAGCAGGTCCATTACTCACTGGAATTGCAGCTATAGGTTCTGCATTTGTAGGAAATGATAATGGGTTTTGTTCAGCTATGGTTCCTGTGATGGCAGGGTCAATGGCTTGTGCAATTAATGGTTTTGAGCATGGTGGACAAGTTGGTATGGTGTTTGAAATGTATAGAAACTGTGGTGGATTCTTTAGGATGATGGGAGAGAGTATTGAAAGCACGCTTGATGAGAAAGATTTGGAAAAAAGAGAAAATGGTGAGATATTTGAAATGAAAATGGCATTGATGTTAGGAAGAAGTGTTTCTGAGCTAAGACAACTTGCTTCAAAATCTGCTGCATGTTGCATGGAAGGAATTGCTATAGATGAATTTGCCAGCAAACTTTTTTAGATAACATTTCATTCATGACATTACATTCTTATGTTTTTTTTTGGTGATCAACATTCTTTATTTTATGGAACGGTCCTCTGTGGCTAGATATTTGTTCAATAATATTTATCTACTCATTACTTGTGACAAGTTTATTTCGCACATTATATTAACTAATATTTGTAACATAAACTTCTTGCATGTGAAAATTAAAGGTGTTCAAATATAAATGTTATTATAAACTTTGTGGTTCCGAGTTTAAATCCGAATGAATGAGTAAATATTAATCTAATTTAAAAAAAAAAAAAAACTTTGAATAAATG
>Ga0099826_10000920_pt1 | contig 16190 bp, 14 predicted proteins | sample Mtrugardesep15_FD_76830 | JGI IMG/M metagenome (GOLD analysis project Ga0099826, IMG submission 76830) | Root nodule microbial communities of legume samples collected from California, USA - M. trunc garden sep15 | ecosystem: Host-associated > Plants > Roots > Nodule | place: USA: California... | reverse complement strand
TTTAAACATATTAAAAATATTATTTATAAAAAAAAATTATAGGAGTATTTTATAATACTTGTTTTATATATAAAAAATGTAATTTTTAATACGGGCCGGCCCGTTAGCCCGCGGCCCGTGTAGAGCTGGGCCCGGGTAGTATATTTCAAGCCCGTTTTTTAACCGGGCTTTTTGGCCCGGCCCGATAAAGCCCGAAGCCTGTTAGGGCCGGCCCGTTTAGGCCGGGCCGCCCGTTTTGACAACTCTAATGAAAACCGATTTTGTGAATATGAACATGCAATTTTTTTTACCAACAAAAACTCATTTTTTCATTTATCACGATAGAAGAAATACAAGATGCAATCAAATCAAAGACTTGTTGACGAGCATACAATTTTGACACTTCGCTAGGCTATGGACGACACAATTTGCATGTCTTTGGGCAAAACTTATCTTAAAGTTCGAAACATGACACAATAGTGATCTACATCCAGACATAATAATACCAAATTCCAACTTATTATTGGACCTATCAACTATGCTTTGAACCACTAGCTCAATTTGCACCTTCGATAGTCCCATTTGATTCAGCCATATAAGATGGCATCACACAAGCCCATTGCATCTGCTTCCAAAGGAGAAGGAAGGCTGTCATACCATTTCGTTAAAGCTTTTATAAAATAGCCATATAATCCGTAATACACATACCAATACCGAAGCATTGTTGATCACCAAACAAAGCTGCATCCACATTACATTTAATGTAGTCTTCCGATGGTGGCCGCCAAACTGGTTCCGGCTGCTGCACTTGCTGTTCACCTCGAACACCATTCGTACGAACAAAATTCCATTGGATAAGGGCCTCACATGCTAGCTGGACAGCAACATTAACTTCGTTCAGTTCTCCTCTCCACGTTCTGTCATTTTGTCGTCTCCACATGCACCGCAACATCATCATAATGTCATGGCAAACATTATTAGGCAATAGGAAACCTGCATAATAAAGAGAAAAATAGAAGCAGCAAAATTTGTGGCTGAAGCAAAAGCATCTCTGACAACGTCCCATAAACCTGCTGCCCTCCACACTTTCTTCGCCTTTTCGTTTTGATCAAAACAAAAAGAAAGGTGGAAGGAATGTAGGTGGAAGAAGGAAAGGAAAGGAAAGGAAAGGGAAGAAAAAAAATAGAACTGTCGTTTGAAAAGTGAAGGAGGAAGACTATGGTTTATTTTGAGTGGATCAAACATTTTGTGTAATTAAGTAGGAGAGGTTTGTGTATGGTTAAAAATTAGAGGTTGGTGCGAGTGGTATTTTAACAAATCTCAAGGGGAAATCAATGTAATTTACACTTTAATGATTGAATCTTATGTTTGCTAAGTTCTGGAGTGATGTTTTAGACACAAAAATTTGTGGGGTTTTTTTGCAAGCATCTGATCTCATATAATATTTTTTTTTACTTAACAACAGTTTTGGCCCCTTGTGTTTCAAGAAATTGTGATTTTGATCTCCTAACAAAATAAAATACAAAACCGCCCCTGAATTATTGCCCTTTTTACAGTTTTGGCCCCAGGCCAATTTTGACAAAGTCAATGCACATGTGGACGCCACGTGTGTAATTTTTATTTTTTTAATTAAAAAAATATTTTATTTTTTAATTAATATATATATTTATTTATTTGTTAATAATTTAAAAAAAATACACATGTGGCGTCCACGTCAGCTTTGACTTGGCCAAAACTGCAAAAGAGGCAGTACTTAGGGGACGGTTTTGTATTTTATTTTGTTAGGGGGCTAAAATCGCAACTTCTTAAAACATAGGGGACCAAAACTGCTATTAACCCTATTTTTTTTCTTTTATAGTTATTTTAGCATACCTTTTCCTTTACTTAACTCCAACATATAGAGATAGTTTCCTCACACTAAGAAATTCAATAGTATACCTTACAATTTATTTTTATATCAAAATTTACATAACCCAATAATCATATTAAATTTTCTATATTTTACTGCTCATTTATTTGTTATATATTGCACTTGAAAACAATATCAATTAATAATTGCGTAAATGTGTGTGTATGACTCTTGCAATCTTTTTAAGTTCACGTGAATCTTATAATAGACAGGTCTTTGATTAGAACATTTATCATTTTGAGAGTAATTTTCTAACAATGTATCGGGAATCACGATTGAAAGCCATCCACCACGCAATCCACCTCTGGCAGACGTAGTCTCGTCTACACCACGTACTCTCATCATGAAAAACATTTGAGAGTAACTTTCTAACAATGTGTCGGGAATCACGATTAAAAAGTCATACACCACGCGTTCCACCTCTGGCAAGCTGAGTTTTTGTGTTCACCACGCACTATAATCACGGAAAAACAGACTTTTCGAACGCAAAGTAAAGTGGACATCATACTTTACGACCATCTTAAAAGTTATATGCTTTAATTTCATATGAAAAAATTATTAATTAGTTTATTCTTTTCTCTATAAATTGCAACTCCTCTCTTAATCCAAAGTGAATATAACTCAAAAGGTTATAAACCCCCCAAAATCTCCTATCATGTTTTTCATCATTGCTTATTCTTCTTCTAGAGAAAGAGGAACAAGAGAAAGTGCACATTACATTGTGTATACATGCAAAACATGTAAAAAAAAAAATCACTTCATTTCAAGCACTTGGAGGCCATAGAAAAGGTCAAAAGAAGCCTAGAGATGATGATCATGTTCAACCCTTTCCATTGATGCAAAAAATGGAAACAATGGAAAGGAAATTCAACCCTTTCCCTCATTTTACTTTGCATAATATGTTATCTCATGTTGCACCTCTGTTTTATACTGAAGAAGATTTAGCACAAATAGAGAAAATCAATCAACATCTTCGCCAAGAAACAAAATTGCCTATTAATATTCCACAAAGCACAATGAAAGGAGAAACTGTGATTGCCAAGAAAAGGTGTCGCTCAAGTGATGAAGGTAGCATAGCTGATGTGGCAGAAAGAAGTGTGAAACCAAAGACCACCAAGAAGATGGAAAACTTGTCATCCCCTCCGCCAATATTGCCTATTGATGTCGAGATATCAAAGAGTTGAATGGCACTGATATCAAATATATCATGTGTAAGAAATTGTTTGCTTCAGATCTCGATAAACACCAAAATCGTCTTTTTAATCTCACTTAAAGAAGACAAAGTTGATATTCTCACCGTCATAGAGAAGGAGAATTTAGGTAGAAAGGATGGAAAACATAAACTGGTTGGTTTAGAAGTGATTGTGTTGGACCCTCGATTTAGGGAGTTCACAATGTCTTTGAGGAAGTGGGGAACTAAAAGTGTTTACAGTCGTGTACAAGATTGGAAACTTGTTTGGAGCAAAAATAGTTTTGAAATAGGTCAAGAACTCAACATTTGGTCTTTTAGGGTCAACAACAAGTTGCACTTTATACTCGACAAAAATTAGGTAATAGCTATAAACTTGTTTATTTGTTTCTGCATTTAATTTGTTTATGCGTTTCTGGCTTTGGTTTTGCCTATTTTACCATGTTAATGTGCTTTATTAGCTTGAGAAGGAACATTGGACTTAGATTTTCCATTTGTTTCTGCATGTTTTGCTGGTTTTGCTTCTGTTTGATGAAATTCTATTTCTCTGTATGTTTGGATTTTTCTTTGGTACTGCATGTCCTATTTTGTTTAAATTATTCTCACTAGGTTGTGTAAATTCATATATATTTTTTTATGCAGATATATATAACATCTCAAAAGTGTCATCTTTCATGATGAAGACCTGAAATAGTTGCAAGAAAACAGTTTCACCAGCAGGAAGAATTACATTACATGGCCCTAAATAGATTGTGAAGTATGAAAAAAAGTATAAGGTCTTCAATTTGATTATGGGCAACTTGTTCTAAGTAGTTGGTATTACAAAATGTTTTATAGTGCTTTGCTTTTAACAATGTGACTATGACACCTTTAAGTCACTACATTATTTCCCTTGATCATGTTGGTCCTTTTTAATTTTAAGTTTAGCTGTTTAAATTTCTTGAAATACAATTGAATCAACATAATCTTTGATGTGCAAGTCAAAAAACAACATCAATTCAAAGAAATTAGTCATTCAACAATTCCATCATTTCGCTTCGATTCACAAAAGAGAGTTAACTAACATTTAAAATATCACCACGAAACAAATTATCCTTTTATGGTAATCTATTGTTCAGGAATCAGGAATTCAAGAAAGCAAACTAATTCCTTAAATAAACATTCTTACATTGAGAGTGCTCATGCAGTTATTAAACGATGGAGAAATTGAATTGACTTCCGTTGCAGTATTACTAAACAACACAAACACCTCCATTCAAATGGACGTTGTTTGAAAAGGAAAGGAAAAAAAATTTAGAACTGTGGTTTGAAAAGTGGAGGAGAAAGACTATGAAGCTAACACCAAAAAAGGATGGTGTAAGGAAAAGATTAATGGATTCTGCCAAATTTGCATTGACTAGTGAATTGATTCGCACGTTTTCAACATGTTATTTGTGAAAAAGCAGAGAGTGAATCGACTGTGTCAAATTCACACTAGGAGTGAATAGACAAAAAGTTAAAGTGAATAGATTCACACGTCAAACTGAAAAGATCCACAAGACATGGTGAATCTATTCACACATAGAAAGTTTGAGTGAATAGATTCACAATTTTCATGACTCATGATTCATGACATTTTAGTATCCCTGCAACCAGTTACTGATTTTCAAGGGAATTAAAAGGCAGTCCAAACAAATTGGCATTTCAAAGTTGAAAAGTCTGCAAGTCCGAATTATACTTTGAAGTTCAATGAACAAGTAATTTATATCCAAGAAAGCATTATTGTACTATAATATATGACTATCTGTTTTTTAGTAATTTTTGTTTGGTTTTCTTAGTTGAGATAGTGCCTTTTTGAGTGTCCGAGAAGTCGCTAAAGAATATTCTAGTCGATGATTTCCCGAAGTATAAACAGCATAATAATAAAACTGATATGACTATGAAGTATTTGTAAACCAACTAGTACATTAACTGGAGCAGCGAGAATCATTTTCATCCATTTCAGCGTCGTTTCTCTTGGTTTCTCTTTTTTGGATGTTCAGCTTTGGCTTCAACGCCTTCACTGCGTTTGTTTGTTTGGCAGCAATTTTATGGTGTTAAACTTGCCTTCGCTGTGTTTGGTTTGCTGCGTTTTTGTGATGTTGAACTTGACTTTTATGTGGAAATGAGATTGATAAGAATATAAACAACTAACTGCAGAGGCATTGAAAAGTGAAAGTAAGGATGATATTTCCTACATTGTAGTTCGTTTCAACTTTCAAGGGATAATAATTGATATAGATAGGGATAGATACAAGTCCTTACATTTGTTTGGAAATCTCATGAAATCAATTATCTGTTTGGAATTTTATGCAACATAGGTTATTTTGAACTTGATTTCTGCTTTATATCATCCAGGTACGTAAATGCCATTTGAACATACCTTGGTGTATTTAGAACTAATAACTATATTATGCATTCTATGTGTAAGGTCATAATCAGGTTGATACCATATTAGGTTTTGGGTCTAATTTATTCCAACAAAACCGGGGTGTGAAGTAACAATTGTTTTCATAAACTCTTCTTAACTCTTATCTCTGGCCAATGTTAGACTTTGATTTTATAGAATGATGTTAGACTAAATACTACATTGGAAAAGGTTTTGCACTAAATTTCCAATCATGTTTCATTATCTTGTATAGCATTTTATAGTTCTAGATTCCAGCTAAATGCTGAAACTGAACATATGTTAAGAGTTTGAATTAAAAAACTTTGGAAATTGGAGGTTGATATTTAACTCTTATGTCAAGGGATTAGGAGTTGGAGGTCTTGGATTAGATAACACAACTAGTTTGAGCTAAGGTATTAGGAGTTTGAGGTCATAGGTTAAAATCCGGAACAAAGAGAAAAAATTAATTCAACAACTAATTACTAATATTTGTCATTCGAAAAAGAAAAAAAACTCTTTTGTCAAGAGGTTTTACTAACATTAAATTTTCTAAATTTTACTGCTCATTTATTTGTTATATATTGCATTTCAAAACAATATCAATTAATAATTGTGTAAATGCTTGTGTGTATGACTCTTGCAATCTCTTTAAGTTCATGTGAATCTTATAACAAATACGTCTTTAATTAGAATATTTATTGTTTTGAGAGTAACTTTATAACAATGCATTGGGAATCACGATTGAAAGTCATCCACCACGCGATCCATTTCTGGTAGACGTAGTTTCGTGTACACAATGTACTCTCATCATGAAAAATATTTGAGAGTAACTTTCTAACAATGTGTCGGAAATCACGATTAAAAGTCATACACCATGCGTTCCACCTCTAGCAAGCCAAGTTTTTGTGTTCACCATGCATGCACTATAATCACGGAAAAAACAGACTTTTCAAACGTAAAGTAAAGTGGATATCATGCTTTACAATCATCTTAAAAGTTATATGGAATTGTATGAGAATAAATTTCATATGAAAAAATTATTAATTAGTTTATTGTTATCTCTATAGATTGCAACTCCTCTCTTAATCTAAATCCAAATCAACATGGAAGCATCTCATGAACAACTACTCTCTTTAGACTCTACAGAACAAACCATTAATATCACCAAAGTGAATATAACTCAAAAGGGTATAAACCTCCCACAATCTCCTATCCCTTTCTCCATCATTGCTTATTCTTCCACTAGAGAAGGAGGAACAAGAGAAAGTGCACGTTACAGTGTGTATACGTGCAAAACATGTAACAAAACTTTCCCTTCATTTCAAGCACTTGGAGGCCATAGAAAAGGACGCAAGAAGCATAGAAAAGGTCATAGAAAAGGTCACAATAACAACAACACCAACACCACCACCGCCACTACCAACAACAACAACAACAAAACCAAGGTTTATGGGTGCTCCATTTGTGGTTCTAAATTCACATCTGGCCAGGGACTTGGTGGCCATATGAACTTCCACCATGCACCGGTGGAGGCGACCTCATTAACACCAATGGCTTTGGAACCAGACAAAGAAGATGAAGAACCACCTACAAAAGAAAATGAATGTCTCTTTGGATTTGGATCTCAACCTTCCTCCAACTTAAGAAGATCAAAGTGAATCCAAGTTTGCCTTGTCATCCAAGCGACAACAAACAAGTTGTTTTCTGTGCACCTGCTGGGGTGGATTATCATTACTGACAAGTGAGAAGGTTTTAATTTGGGATTCACCAAATTGGGTTTACATTCAATTCTTAAATATATTTGTTGTATGATCATGTATTTTTATCCTTTGTCAACTTAAATAAACACTTGTTTATCTTAAAAAAACTTGAATAAGAACCTGATAATTTTTATGAATTCAATTGTTTATTGAACAAAATATTTAAGAATTTTTAATTGAAAAAGATCTTCTCAACAACTCATGTATTAGTTTTTTTTATTGTCATTGGTTTTTTGTTGTTGCTATTTTTTCTGCGGCAGAGATTGTGATGAAATATTATGACTACGGAGAGAAAGAGAGGCGTAAGTGGGTTATTAGTACTATCCAAAAAATAGTTGTTTAAGTGTCATTGTTGATATTAAAAAATGATGATGAAAACTATGATTTTGTGAGTATGAACATACAAATTTAATAAAGTTCAAATCAGTAATTGAGAATAAACTTAGAGTTAGTTGTCTGAAAAATTGAAGTACCGATTTGAGTTTTGAAAATGTCAATCAAATTAGGGCAAGATAATTTTAGAGACATTTTTTCAAAAGTCAGCTATGCATTCACTAAAATCATTTACAGCACAAGCACAAGGTGTTCCACAAATAAAAATAAATCAAAGTAAATAGGAGAGTAACAGTCCCGCGAACATAACTCAGTTGGTAGGATAATGCATTATTATATGCATGAGTCGGGGTTCGAACTCCGAACACCTTACTTATTCATCTTATAAGGTGAATTCCAGCCACTAGATTACCTGACAAAAAAAATAAAAAATAGAAGAGTAACATACAAAAACCAAGAAATTTTAACATGAAACTCGAACGAAACAACCACAATAAAAATTTGGAAGTCCTAAGAATTCAAGAGGATGAGTGTAACAGAGATAAAAATTTAAATTTAAGTCTTTCATATGTTACTTATTTATTTAGTGAGAACGAAAATAAAACTACTAAAAATCTTCAAAAGAAACAAATAAGTAGTGGGGGCAGTTGCCCTCATTTAGTAACATTTAAAATATCATGACAAAACAAATTATCCTTTTATGGTAGCCTGATGTTCAAAAATTGGGAATTTAAGAGGGCAAAAGAATTTCTTAAAAAACATTATTGCATTGAGAATGCTATGCGGGTATTAAATGATGGGGAAATACATTGAGAACATAAACAATATCTCTGATATTTTTATTTTTTAAAAATAGTCAAGTTAACACCGTTAGTGTAAAAAAACACGTTTTCACTTCTACAATTTTCCTCTAAAATTTTAAAAATTATGTCGTGTTTTTGCATTTTTTTTTTTAATTCCCTTCTAGTGCTTCTTGAATTCCACACTTCTGCCACCACCTACCTTCTTCCCTTCTAGTGCCATTAAAACTCTTTTTTAGTAGATAGAATTGGTTTGTGGTATAGAGTGTTGGTAGCTAGATATGGAGAGGAGGATGGGAGGTTGGAGGATGGGGGCCGGAGTTGTTCCGTTTGGTGGAAGGAGGTTGTCAAAATTCGCAACGGGGTGGGAGGTGATGGTGTGGTGCGGCGGTTGGGTGATGACACAGACATGTCATTTTGGCGTGATCGGTGGTGCGGTGATGTTCCATTTTGTATTCGTTTCAGCCGGTTATTTGATTAAGTGTTAGATAAATCAATTTCGGTTCGGGACAAGTATTTGCTAGGATGGGAGGTAGGAGGGGAAGCTTGGAAGTGGCGTAGAGGTTTGTGGGTGTGGGAGGAGGAGTTAGTAGAGAAGTGTAGGTTGTTATTATTTGATATTTCTTTGCATACTATTTCAGTTGATACCTGACAGTGGCTTCCGAACCCCTCGAGAGGATACACTGTTAGGGTGCATATGACATCCTCACTTCTTAGGAAGCGGCGCAGATCAGGCATGATTTAGACCTGGCGTGGCATCCTCAGGTTTCACTAAAAGTTTCCATTTTTGCTTGACGGCTTCTTCGTGATCGCCTTTCTACAAAAGTGAATTTGGCAACTCGTGGTGTTCTTTTAGTTAATATATGTTTCTGTGTGTCTGGTTGTGGTCAGGTGGAGGACACGAGTCATTTGTTTCTATCGTGCAGATTTTTTTGGCTCCATTTGGCCTTTAGTGCAATCATGGATTGGTTTTGCAGGTGCAGATCATCACTTTATTATCGACCATTTTCCTCAGTTTATCTTTTCCACAAGTGGATTGAAAGCTAGGAGGTCATTCCTCCAGCTTGTTTGGCTCCTTACTGTTTGGACATTGTGGAATGAGCGAAATAATAGGTTGTTTCACAATAAAGAAAGCTCTATTGTTCAACTTTTAGATAAAATTAAGTCTTATTCTTTATGGTGGCTGAAAGCAAAAAATACCGTGTTTGTATTTGGTGAACATTTGTGATGGGCAAGTCCTTTGTCGTGTTTAGGCATTGGCTAGTTCACTTTGTGTACTTCTTGAATTGCTTGAATTTTTTTTTAGTATTCTCTACGGTACACCTTGTGCTGTGGAGAATGCTATAGCAGCGTTAATATAATTCTATTTTGGCTTGTTCAAGAAAAAAAAAAAACTCTATTCTTCTTTACCGCTTCTTTTTCCCATATATTCTTATTATTCTTCAGTGCCATCAATCAAAATATTCCAAAAGTTAGAGACCTATTTTCTGATATGTCATTATGTTTTAAAAACTTATTGTTGTGGTCCTTATGTTTATCCAATTACTATAAAATGAGTCCTTAGCATTTGCTATTTTGCTTAGAACGACTAATATGTGTAAAATTTGACATAATCAACGACCTTTTTGAAATATCATAAAGTTTGAGACATATTCCAAGCACTAATCTAAACTACTTTTGCATTAACATGATAATCCAATAATTTACGGTTATTATTTTTAATTGTCATTATAAAGTTGACTTACATCACATATTATGAGTTCTTATTTGACATGGATGTAAAATCATCTGGAATTAAAGGGCATGCCTTCTCAAAGTAAGACATTATACCAATATCAAATAAAAATACATTATTTTGTCGGATCACTCTATACTCTTGTAAGTGTACTTTTTTGTCCTATCACATAGTAGTTTGTAAGAGTCAAATAGTTTGATGGTGAGAATCACACATGTTAAGTGTACATAAGTGAACAATCATGACTTAAGATTAGTGTCATATCTCATAAAATGTCGTTGTAGATACAAACAAGAACAACTAGTTGTAAACTAATTATATATGTCCATTAAACTCAAACTATTTTACACCAATAGTTCTCTCTATTAAGTACTTCCTTTGTCTCAAGAAAATTGTCTCTCATTTACTCCCTCTGCATCAAAGATAAACAAAAATTCATTTTTCAGAATCAATTAATAATTTATATATTTGGTTTATATACCAAATAAATCAGTTATTCAATGAATATGAAGAAAAAAAATTGTTTGATACCAATTGTTTGAGACCATCAAAATCCATCCAAAGTGTAACCTATAGTTTTCTGAAATTGAAGTGGTTATGGTAGTAGCCTTTTCCTACGGTCAGCCATATTCGTCACTGTTTACTGCACCAAATTTTCAATTTTATGGTTTTCTAGCTACGGGACAGGACTATACCTACGGGCGTACTGTAAGTAAAACTGATTTTTCAGTTTTTCTTGCATTTTTTTGATCTTTGAGTATCATAATTCTAACCATTAACTTCAATACTTTAATTTTTCATGACTTTAATTCTAGGAGTGCAATCAAGTTATGTTGCATGTTGTCTGTTTGGTTTCTACTAGAGGTTGAGAATCGAAGCTCTTGAAATCTTGGTTGATTATGAGGTTGTAGTTCAGATGGTGCAAGAAAAGGAGTGTGGTATAGCAGGGTTGGTTCCACGTTGATATATTGGCCAATTTAGGTTGCAGCTAGATGATTGATGATTGATATAATAATGGAAGAGTTAGTACTTTGATTAGTTTCTTTGTATTTCTTTTTTCTTTCGGGTTTCGACCCTTTGTTTCTAAGAAAGTTATGATTTCGTGTTATAGATCATTATGATAAATATGGTTAAGTTTTGTGGATTTAAGTTAACTACTTTTTTTTCAAAATTAATTACATATTTATTATTTATAAATGGTTATATAATGTTAATAGGTTTATTAAATACTAAATAGATTATTTTGACTTTATTAAAAAGACAGACTAATTAAAATATTAAGAAAAACGAGTAAAAGAATCACGCTAAAATTAGCTAAACAAGTCAAGTCTTAGAAATCCTCTACTAATTATAATGTGTTTTTACATTTAAAACTATTTGGAATTAAATGATGTGCATAAATCAATATATAATGAAAAAGCATTTTTTTTTTAGGAAAAAAATGCAGTGTTTTGTTATAGACCCGCTCGAGAAAGATAACTTAAAATTAGTGATATGATATAGACAAATTGCAATCTTTCATTGTATATATTTTAGTCAAATAATTTACCTACGAAAATCACACAGATGTGAAGAATAAAACATTCACATGTGTGTCCCCGTAAACTTAACTCAGTTGGTAGGAACATTGCATAATTTATGCAGGGGCAGAGGTTCGAACTCTTGACATCCCACTTCTTAGATGAAGTGATACAAACACCTAAAATCTACACACAATTGTTAGGTTTCAGATTCAAACTTCACTGAAGATTTCGTACATATTGATATTGTTTTGGAATGGCCAAAAGGCTACGATCGACAAATTTACATCTGGCAGAAGCCCAATCTCGAAGGGACACAAACATATATTTGTCCCAATAAACCTTTCGTCATACAAATCCTAAACATGTTCAGGCTCAATCGGATAAACTATGAACCTTCTTCTCTCCACTCCAATAGTCAACATCAAATTCCTCGATAACGACCAAACGATTCCTAATCGACGTCGTAATATCCATTGATGAATATCGAACATAATCGCTCTCCCATCAACGTTTAAAGGTATTCTCCACCTTAACTCAAGGATACAATTTCTATCCTAACAACCTCTCAGTTTTCACTCTCATACTAACTTAAACACCAAAGTGCTTGTAAGTACCTCAAACTTACATCAACATTGTCGTTGCTCGAATGCTCGTCAGACACCATTTTTCTAAACAAATCAAATCAAATGACAATAGTATCAATTGAACTATGACCAATAATGTATATAATTGAGAATTTAGAATTTAATTGTTATTTCCACGAAATAGGGAGAGTTTTATATTTTGAAGAAAAATAAGCTCTCAAAGTCATCTCCTCTCAATGTTCTCTATTTCTTCCACTTGCTCCTTTCTTTCTTTTTTAAACCCTTCATTTCGTTTTCTCCAAACTCACAAACAAAGCCTTAAATTACATTGATTTCTCCCCTTGAGATTTGTTAAAATCTCAACATTCTCAATTAGGCAGACTATGAACCTTATTCTTTCCACTCCAACGATTAACGTCAAAGTCTTAGATCCAGTAACAACCAAACGACTCCTAACAGACGTTGTAATATTCATTGATGGGTGTCAAACATAAATATCCATCCATCATTGCTTAAATGGCTCTATGTCTCTTCAATAAAAACATTTTTCGCCTTCAATTCAAATACACAAGTTCAATCATAACAAACTCTCACTCTTTATTCTCATTCTTACTTGAAGATCATAGTACTTGTAAGTATCAATGCTCGTCAAACACCATTCTTCTAAACAACACAAATCACTGAATCTATATTATATGTATCTATACTATATATATAAAGTAAACAACAATTTTCAGCTCTTTTAGACTGACTTTTTCTCTTTTCATAAATGTCATCAATTCTATACTTACTTTTTTTGGTGGTGGTAGAATTTAACCCCTAGACTTTACATATATTATACATTGTGGTTACCACCGAGTTAAGCTCACCCGCACCTACATCTCAGCAATTATTTATATTTATAGTTTTAATCGAAATTACAATCAACACTACACGCACACAACAATAGTCGTGAAGAGCGATAAAGGAAGAAAGACGAACCAGTGGATGTGGTCGACGAACAAACTAATTCACAATTCACAGTTCAATTCCACGAATTGATTCGCACAAACCCTTATTCTTCCTCCAAATTCCAATTCAATTCAATTCAATTCAATCACTGTTTGTTACTATCATCTTCTTCTGAATTCTGAATTGTCGGTGCTAAGGGTTTTCACTTCAGATTTCACCAAAAATGTCTGATGTAGCAGATAAACTCGCATACTTCCAAGCAATCACCGGTTTACAAGATCCCGACCTCTGCAACGAGATCCTCGCCGCTCATAATTGGGACCTCGAACTCGCCATCTCCTCTTTCACCACCACCACTACAACCGACACTCCTCACGGCGGCGATAATGACAACGCCGATCAAAACACTCATCTTCTATCACAATCATCATCCCAATCAGAACAACCAATCCCTCCACCACCACCCGGATTAGCCTGGAAGCTTATCAAATTACCCGTCTCCGTAATTTCCGGTAGTCTAGGGTTAATCTCAGGAGCAATCGGTTTCGGATTTTGGGCTGCTGGTGGTATTCTATCCTATTCCCTCGGCTTCGTTGGCCTCGGTCCAAACACATCGTCAGCCGCCTCTTCCTCTGCTGGTACGCCGTTGGTTTCTGTATCTGCTGCAACAACAGAAGCGATGCAATTTGTTGCGGCTTTTGAGAGGGATTACGGCGGTGGTGCGTTTAAGCCGAATTTTGTGAGTGAGGGTTTCATGGATGCGTTACAGCGGTCGAGGAATTCGTTTAAGCTGTTGTTTGTTTACTTGCATTCTCCTGATCATCCTGATACGCAGGAGTTTTGTCGAAGGACGCTTTGTTCGGAGGTTTTTGTTGAGTTTGTGAATCAGAATTTTGTTTGTTGGGGTGGGAGTATTCGTGCTAGTGAAGGGTTTAAGATGAGTAATAGTTTGAAGGCTTCGAGGTTTCCATTTTGTGCTCTTGTTATGGCTGCTACCAACCAGAGAATTGCGCTTCTTCAACAGGTATGGTTTTTTAGGTTTTGTTGTTGTTTGGATTTTTTGGTTGAAATGGATGCAAATGGGTTAATGGGGTGTTTTGCTTTTGTGTTTGGATTATGCTTCTGATTATTTAAGTGTTTAAAGTTTTTTTTTTTTATGTGTCTGTATTTGGTGTTGTAAAGAAACACGCATCCAAAATGCGATTTGGGTTAACTAGTTCACGCAGTTTTGGTTGGAATTAAGAACACCTAGGATGCGATAAGTATTGTTCAGTTTAGATGATAAGGATTGCGAGTGAGAGATGATAATATCTGGAAATCCTAACTATAACAAGTTTTAGTTGTTAATTTATGTTGTACTGACACTTCAAATTGAAAGTGTCGTGTCCTACACTGACACTGCACCAACACCAACACATCTGGTTACATTAAAGCACCTCCATTTTCTTAAATTATTACTATGTCTACGTGTTGGTGTTGTGTCTGCTGTATGTGTCCCTTCGGTGTTTCGTAGGTATCAATTTCTTTTGCATTATATGTTTGCTATGGATAACACAAAGGAAATTAATCTTTTTTTTTGAACAATCACAAAGGAAATTAATCTGATGGGTTTAATTCTTATGAATTTCTCTCTTTGGCATATTGGATACACCTGGCCAGTTTATCAATACGTGTAAAGATAATTAATTATATCTCTTCAGTCTGTATCTTCTATGCTTCCCTCTCTGTCACACACCTTTCTCTCTGACCAAGTCATACTTCCCCGGTTCTCTTCAGTCCTCATGCAAACTGAATTCATTATATCTGCCCATTTGTTACAAACAGATAGAAAGTAAAGGAAAGTCAGAAAGACTAAAATCTGTGAATTGTAGTATTAATCTGAATACTGAGCAAAGTTGAACCGAAGTATCCTGTATCTACATGTTGATCATCTTCTACTGATACAGTTATACATTAATTAGAAATGTCAATTTATCTTCACAAATATTTAACATATATCTGTTCATGTATAATACACACACCCATGTATATATATTTTTAAAAATATTTTGTTAATAAATTTAGGCTGTGCCATATCTTTGGTTTTTAAGAAATTCTTGTATCCTTGTATCCGGGTCATATCATACATCAAACATTTGGGTTTCACACACGCACAAGTGGGAATCTATTTACTCCATAGGGATGTCTTATTAACTAATTTTTGTTGGAGTTCTCTTGTAGAACACATTTAACAAATCTGAATATTGAATAATAAAGTATTAACATGCAAATTTTGCACACTTAAGTTTTAGATGAATTGCATTCACATGTATGCAGTCTATTGTTGATATGTAGTTAGAGTTCAAAAATGTATTATATATTAAAATAAAAATTGTGAGGCAAGTATCAGAGAAATTTTAATTCAACCGATGCATTAATAAAATCCAACTCACAGCAAGTTATTATTAAGCGGAAAAATTTAAACACGCCTTACTCTTGAAGTAAGGGTATACCCCAATATGTGTGTTTGCATATGTGGGTGTGTTGATCTTTGTCATTATGATTGATCAAGACTGTATGTTGGTTGTCAGCTGCCGAACATATGCACGTCTGTATTTCCCTTCTTAGCTCAGACATGCCAAATGCTTGTTGATGCAGTTGAATGCTAATAGTTGAGTGGTTGAAGTAGCCTTCATTGTCAAAAAGTTGTGTGTATTTGTTGTATGTAAGATGTAAGATAGATATGCATGGTTTATTTCACATAATATGGTTACAGTTTATAAGTTATGAGAGATCAAATTCAAACAGATATAGTTTTAGCCTTATAGTCTCCTGACGCTTGTGGGCTATGAAGCATGGACTCCGACACAGACACCACGACACGGACACCGCGACACCACTAATTTAAAAAATGCAGGACACCGACACCGCTAGATATATTTATTATAATATAATTATAATTATAATTAAATAAAACAAAATATATCAAAATATTATTAATTAGCTATTAAAAAAAACTACTAATCACTAGAATCCAAACT
>Ga0099826_10000919_pt1 | contig 16198 bp, 16 predicted proteins | sample Mtrugardesep15_FD_76830 | JGI IMG/M metagenome (GOLD analysis project Ga0099826, IMG submission 76830) | Root nodule microbial communities of legume samples collected from California, USA - M. trunc garden sep15 | ecosystem: Host-associated > Plants > Roots > Nodule | place: USA: California... | reverse complement strand
TTTTGGGAGGGTTACCCTCTGATTTGAAGGGAGGAAAGCGACCACCTTGAGAAACACACACTCCATTGGGTTTACCTGCATTCCGGAAAGACTGAGAGTCATGTTTAAAACAAGATTTAATATGCCCTAATGACTATCATGGCCATTTTAGCATAAGTTGAAATAAAATGAGAAGAATTTGAAGAGTAGGATCCCAGCAAGCTAAGCTGAATTGCAGCATACGTATTGCCAGTTAACTGTATTGGTAAATGAAAGACAAGAGGTGATAAGGGACAGGTCCCAAACCCGGCCCTAAAATTTGACCAGGTAACCATTCTAAAGCCTATCCTTATTCTGAATAAACCCAGCACTCTACTAGTCAATCAAATTAAGACCGGGACTAGCTAAAGATGAGACCAGGTTAGCTTGAAAGACTATTTAATAAAGTATAAATAAGGTGATCATTTAATTACGACTAGATGTTTAAACCTATAAAAAAAAATTAAATATTTAGTATTTTAATATGTATCCAAACATGGTTAATATAAGCTACAATAGTACTCTGCTAAAAAATTATTATCTAAACTACCGCGAATTTAAACTTGAATAATTTTCCTTGTAAAAGAAAAAAGTTGAATATTTTGTTTATAAAACCCTCATCACAGACAGCGTAAAAATAACAACTATGTGCGAATAAGGTACAATTTGAGACGGGTTATACCGGATTAAGACACGTCTGTCCATTCATTAGGCCTCAAACAAACTTGAAGCTCTCAGGTCAAATGAGACATGGATGAGATGAGTGTTTGGATTGGGTTAGGTCCAATGAACCTTAAAACCAATGGCATATCATATCAGTAATCTAGATCAAGCTTATCCCCTATACAAAACATAAAACCTCCAAAAACCCATTTTTTTGTTTACAAAATCTATATCCATCCTCCATTCATAGTTAACTAGAGTAATATAACGGATCACCGATCAGAAACCAAATCAAAAAACACCATAGGTTATAAAAAAATTGAAAAAAATTCCCGGATCATGAACACTATCACAGTCCTAACTATGTAAATACAATTACAGAGAGAGAGAGAGAGAGAGAGAGAGAGAGAAACGAACCGTAAGAATGAGGAAGGAAGATATGGAAGAGGATGAGAAAAAGAAGGAACGCGTATTCCATTTTATTGGGTCCAAGCTCAGAGTGCTTCCATATCCCAAAAAACACCATTCTACGAGTGTGACCTCGATTGATTTCGTCAAGTTTACAACACCTAAACTAGGTGCAATTGATTCTATGGATTAATTAATTAATTCAGACATCACATTTTTATAATGCTAAAATTGATTTTTCTTTTTCTTTTTCATTTCTTGACCCCGGCATTCAATTTTGTTTATTCTGATTCACCAAGCAAAAATAATTTTTTTTTGTTTGTTTCAGACCTGAGTATGTTTTGGGCCGTCAAATGCAACATTTACGAGCTCCAACTCCAGTCTGAAAAACTCATTTTTTTTCTACACCCCAACTCTGATCTTCATACCCCATAAAATTTAAATTATTTTATTTTACCATTTTTAGATTTAAAATAATTTTAATCCTCTAATTTTATGTAATTTATGGAAAACCTAAATTTTATTTTATGATTTTAGGTGATCTTTTTTTTTGGATTTCACAATCAATTTCATTCCATTTGTTATTTGCACATTTTTATGTAATTTGTCATTTGCATATCTTTATGCTTTTTTTTTATGAATGCATTGTTTATGCTTTGTAACAAATTAATGTAAGAACCTGTATCATGCGCGATATAAATTTTCCATAACATTATTATTTTCTTGTTGTTATTCAAAATAATAAGAATTTATATTATATTTGTTAAATTATTGATGTTATTGAAATAGACAACTAAAATTTGTTACAGTATGAAAGTACAAAATATATATATATACACATTTTAATCAAGATCAAAATAATTTTAATCAAAATTAAAATTTTATAAAAATTACTATTCATGATTTATACTTATTAGCGTAACAAAAAGAATTGACAATAGACACCAGAGCCCGCCTAAACATTAGTATTATATAAGTTTAATTAAAAATTGAAACATGTCAAATTAAAATTAAATGATTGTAAAAGAAACTTAAAAAAACTTAAAGTTATGGTTGCAATTGTGATTGGTGTTATGGTGGTTGCGAGGGGAAGTTTCAACTACAACTTTATTAGCTCTGGATGTAGTGTGGGACTGGCTTTTCACTTTTGGTGTAGAGTTTTTGTGTTCATTTTATCGGTATCATAGTAAGAGGCTCGACATGCCTATCACTAACTTCATCATTATCTAACATGTAGTAGAATTGTTATTTTAAAGATCACTTATAATTGAAATGAGCAAACACCAACAACACTTTTCTTTCTGAAAATGCATTCAATTAAAGATTATGAATCTTTCATTATTCTTGACCATTAATCACATGTGGGAGGATTTAGTTTGATTGTTAGGATTAAGAGTTTGGTTTGTTATAATTTACTCTTTGCTTGTGAAACTATGTCATTGATAAGAGACATCTATAATCTTAACAAAATGCATGTTTACAATTGCACTTAGATTACTGTTGAAACGCTAATTTGAAGGGTTATCTTCCTATCATTTATTATCTGTGGTACTTATTTTGCGATTTCTGTGTTGCGGCTGTTGCATGGATCGAAGTTTGGGTCGAAGAGCGTCGCCGGTTGTATCAGATGGAGAGTGAACTTTTTGTAAATACAAGCATGTGTATTGCGAGTGAGTTGTGTCAGGTATTTCTCTAAATCGGCCGTAACTTTCACCTGCAGCTTTTCTTCTTCTTCAATTTGTCAGGGTTAAAGTGGCTTTATCGTATTTGCTGTGAAATTTTCCATATGTATCAGGTTTTTCCAGTGAATTTGAATTTTTTCCCCTTTCTTTCCATCTATAAATACCCCATTTGTGTTTGGTATCCTCACCACTGCCTTTGAATATTTTTTTGAATTTTGAATTTCATCTGATTCCATGGCAAACGCTTTTGATAGCCTGTGTGACATTCTTCCTGGGAAAGATGCTTGGAGGATCAAGGTTCGTGTTGCCAGGATGTGGCAAGTTCCATCATTTTTGAAGCCTGATCAGGCGAACACTGTTGAGATGGTTTTGATTGATGAGAAGGTGATTTATTTCTTTTACATGTATAATGGGATATTATCCTATGTTCAATTAAATTGTTTTTTTTTTATATGTGGGATGCTTGGTCTTGTGTTGTTGGGATTTTCAATTTCTGTTGCTGTTAGATGATGTTTTGATTGTGTTTCCTGTCCTTGGTTCTCTTAGGGTGGAAAGATTCAGGCCACTATTAGGAAGCAGTTGCTGTATCTCTTTCAGCAGAAGGTTGTCGAGGGAGGTGTTTATAAGATGTCTTTCTTTTCTGTTGCCCCCTCTTCTGGATTCTACCGTCCAACTTTGCATCCGTACAGGTTGTATTTTCAAATGAAGACAAAGGTTCAGATTGTTAAGAGTACCATGATACCTCTCTATGGTTTGGGATTTACCAAGTTGGCTGAGGTGTGTGATCAAACTGTTGATAGTGACTATTTGGTTGGTAAGTTAATTTATAGTTTTCATTGATTAGGTTTTTTGTGTGATCTATTTTGATTGTGGCATTGCCTTAATTTCATTGATGGTTGTTTGAATGATGTAGATGTCATAGGGGTAATGACCGCAATTTCTGCTGAGCGTGAGTATGTGAAGGAGGGAAAAGTTACTAAGATGGTTATCTTGGAGTTAACTGATGACAGGTTTGTTCTCCCCGTACTGTTTTCTATGTTTATTCTGGTTGGTAGTAGTTTTTTAAATAGTTTTTTTGGTTTGATATTAAACAGTGGCAAGTGTGAGTGTGCTTTGTTTGGGGATTATGTTGATGCTTTGCAAAAGATGGTTGGAAAGTCTGTTGGAGGAATGCCAATAGTGGTTCTTCAATATGTTAAGATTAAGACATTTAGAGGTTGTTGTTTGATGTGATATAAACTTCTGTATTCAATTTCAATCTCACATGTCATACCCATATTAATTTACTGCATTCCAAATTTTTTGCACTGATGTCTAGATCAATTTTTTATCTCAGAGAAAGCCTCCCTTCAGAATGTCATGCACACTACTAGGATTTTGGTCAATCCCAACATCCAGGAAGCAATTGACTTTAAGAATAGGTTGGTTTTGCCCTTTGCTCAGCCATATTTTTGTTAGTGTCTGTTCTTTTCCGATGTTTAAATTGTGATGTTTGTTTTTTCTCCTATGTAGTATTGCCGTTCATGGTATTGATTCAACTGCTCCAGTCCCCTTGCTTTGTCCACGTGAGAGGCCTTCGCTTGAGGATGAGTTTTTGAGGATGTATCCAAAAAAATCTCTTGATCAAATGAAGGTTATGGCTGAGGATGGATTGTTTATTGTGTCTGCTATTGTCGAGGGAATGGTTGAGGGTGAGGAGTGGTGGTATCCCGCCTGTAAATGCCACAAGGGTCTTGTGCGTGATTCAGGGGCATATTATTGCAAAGATTGTATAACTCATGTTTATCACATGGTTCCAAGGTATGTGAATTTTATTTTCCAGCAGTATAAAACCATGTTCCATGCCCTCGAATTTCATTTGAAGTTTTGTTATTGATTTATTGTAGGTTTAGGGTGAAGCTTCATGTTAATGATGGAACTGATGATGCTGTGTTTGTTCTCTTTGACAATGACATGCGTCATCTTCTTGATGTCCAGTGTTCTGTGTTGGTTGCAGCTGCAAAGGTTTTGTTTTGTTTGTTTTATGTTTATTTTTTTGTTAGGGTTGGTTGCATAGTATTTGACAATTCTTTGATGCCTTGGTCCTTGGTTTAGGGTGAAAATGCTGGGTTTTACCCCCCTGAGATGGATGCCTTGAGTGGTGCGAGGGTTCTGTTTAAGGTTGAGAAGTGTACTCCCTCTTCTATCATGTTTGATGAATCATATAGGGTGAAAAGGGTCTGCACCGATCCAGCTATAATTAAGGCTTATGCTTTGGAGGGAGTGTACATTACCCCGAATAAGGTATGTGTGTTCATTGGTGTGAATGATTTGATTTATCGGTTATTCAATTTTGGGTTTCCATATTTTTTGCATGCATGGTGTCTGTGATATGAGTAATTGATTTTTTTGTTGATATCAGGCGCTCTCCCATGCTTCTGTTCCTGTGCCCAACAATGTTGGTGAATCCAGTGTTGATTGGTCTGATTATGTGGCCGGTAATGAGCAAGGTGATTCTTTGGTCGCTGGTGTTGTATCTGTTGGGTCTTCCACTGCCAAGGGAAGTGTTTTAGTTGATTTTTCGAAAATTTGTCCAGAGGGTGTTATATCTGGTGTTGTCAATGTTGGAGATGACATAGACTTTGTACTTGAGACCCAGGTGTCTGATAATGCACACCCTGTTGTTGCTGTGTCTCACGAGCTTGACCAGGTGAATGATGTTATTGATCTCACGGTTTCTCCAGACGGTCCTTCTGCTGTGATAAATCTCGGCGATGATGGTTGTGTCCCAGGGGATGCCGGTGGTCTTCTTGATGCTGCGGATGTTGATGGTTTTGTTGATGGGATAATTGTTTCTCCGACATCAGTGCTTGATCCAAAGCCTTGCTTCAATGATGTTGTGGATTCTGTTAAGAGGTGTCTGAATGATGCTTTTGATGAGGTTCTTGATGCTGGTCCTGTGAAGGCAATGAAGACTGCCAAGATTGAGAAGGAGTAGTATGGTTTATGTATTGATGTTTAATGTGCTTTTTGTTTGTTTAGATAAATAAGCCAGCCATTGTTTTGCTGGTTGTGTTGTGATCTTTTAGTTTCCCTGTATTTCAAAGGCTTTATTATGTCCTTATGTATTTGAAGGGAAATGGCCACTGTGTGTGTCAAGTATCCTGTACTATTGTCCTTGAATTTGAATATGAATCTTTTCTTGTGTTAATTATCGGTGTTTTGGTTATAATTGTTATAAAATAGATGACGTTTGGTTGCAGTATAATGCGAGTTTGATGGAGGTTTATCGTTTGTGGCGATTTGGGGTCGGTTTAATATGTTTTATCGACTCCTATTACCACATTCTTTTAAGTTTGTAATTTGGGATTGCAGGAAATTATCAAAGTTTCTATTTATAGTTTGCAATAGTTGATTTAGTTATTTTGATTATGTTTTATTTATTTTTTACTTAAGTTAGTCCTTTGAATATTTTTGATGCCCATGTTAGATGTTTTATTTTAAAATTGTAAACTGTATATTGAATGTATTTTGAGTTGCACTATGTTCTTAGAGAGCTATGAGTTGTTTATTAACACTTACATATTTGATTTTTAAACTTAAATAATTGTGATGTTATGTAAAACCATATTTGAATTGTGTTTGAGTCATTTTTTCGTCATGGTAGTGGACATTAGCTATTTTATTCTATATACATTACAGATACCAGTTCTTCTAATTGTGTTTAATTTTATTACATTGTAAGTATTTATTTTTTCGTGCCGGACAAATTAATTACTTTGAAGAACCAACTGATTTTATTGTATTATTTTAAACCATATATTTCAATGGTTTTACGGTTGGCCAATAACACGAATGTCACCAATTCTTTGGCTCATAATTGTTGGCCGTTCTTTTTGTGGTGTTTGTGTCGGGATATTTAGCATGGGATACTTATTTTGAATATTTTTATGTCGTTTTTTTGTCGTAGCAGTGGAAAGTAAGTATTATATCTCCTAATTGCTACCATTTTTTTTTGTGGTGTTTATGTCGGGATATTTAACGGGGGGATATTTATTTTGAATTTTTTTAATTCGTTGTTGCATCGGGAGATACCGGTATTAAATCGGATGATGACCCGTGACTTTTTTTGCAATAAGTGGTTTTTTTAGCTTTATTGCATTATAGATTTTTATTTCATCACGCCGGAGAATTAAAATACTTTGAATAATCAACCGGTTGTTTTTTAGTTATTTTAAACCATATATTTCAGAGGCATTGCGTTTGGCCAATGACGCTGATGTCACCGTTTCTATATCTCCCAATTTTTTTGTTGGGATATTTACCAAGTTAAATTGAACTGCCGTTTTTTACCTTGTGCAGGTATTATATAACTTTACTATAGGTGTGTTTACCTTTTTTGTACTATAAGCTGCGTTTTTTTTTCTAAATAAATTTGTTTATTGGCGTGATAATTTGTGTTGGTGTCCTTTTTTGGTCCTTTGTATGTTTTTCCCAGTTAAGGGGTGGTCATCTACAGTATATTTTAGGGAGTTTGGTATGTGTGATGTGTACTTGGAATTCCATTAATGCTTATGCAGTATTTGTGCTCTGCTTACAGTTTCCTAGATTTGTACTAAGACTTTTTTATGCGGCTAAGGGGTCTCAATCACCGTCATCCAAAAGAGAGCATTAAATGTGGGTTATGTCAATGTTTCATCTTATTAGTGGACATTACATTTTTTTATAGAGTTGTTTTAGTATCTATTGATAAGAATAAATGGAGTTTGTCATCCGGATAGATATAAATATGCATATCAGAAGATCGTTTTTAATGACTATAGTTTGTGTCACTTTTGCCGAATTAAATTGTAGTGGTTGTTTAGAAAGAGATACATACAAAAAAAAAGTCGTTCGGTCAATTTATTTATTTTTTAATTTATTATTGAATAGATCCTTTAAATTGTAAACAAAAAAAAGATCATTTAAATTTTGTAAAATGTATTGTTTTTTGTTTGGTTTATTGGTTTGGTGTTCTCATTGTTATGCCTAAAACGATCAAAGGTATTTTTCATTTAACTATATTTATCTGGTCAAATCTTATTAGTTGCTCATTTGTCTGATGTCACGTGTTATTATCCATGTCATTGATCTTAAATTTGTATGGAGAATTAAATGGGGCTGTGGTTTGAATTTTTTTCTTCCCTCCACGTACAGTGCAATATTTAATAATAAACTATTGCATGAGCATATTTGTTGATCTATTGGATTTGTCCTGTCATTCTATATATACCCATGTTGCATTGTTGTCATTCGTATAGTAAAATATATTTCAAAGAGTTATGGTTTTCATGGGCGAATCTGGAAGCAAGCAGGAGAAGTCTGTGTTGGTTTCTCAGTTTGAAGCTTTTGTTGGTGATAATGAAGTTTGTAATTTCAAAGACTTTTGTTCTTCTCAAGATGGTGGGGTTGGGTTTGTTGTTGCTTGCTGTTTGGATGTCGTTGAAGGTGTGGATATGTGGTTTCCTGAAGATCCAGTTCAAGTTGGTCCCAGGTTAGTATGTTTTGGTGTTTTAGTTTTTGCATTCTAAGTTTGTTTGTTTCCTACTTAAATTTTATAAATTACCTTGAAAGAAGTTTGTGTTGTTGTTTGTAGGTTTCGTTTGAAGTTAAATGCTGGAGATTTAGTGGAAGAGGGCATATTTGTTATGTACGATGATGTTGTCATGAAGTTGGCTGGGCAGACTTGTGATATGTTGACTTTGGTGGTTAGTGATTACGTAAATCGTATTTTGTATGTTTTTGTGTGTGTGTGTTAGTGTGTGGTTGACATGTTTAACCATTGTTGTAGGGTGAGGCTGCTACAATTTACCCTTTTGAATTGGAGGAAATGTTTGGTGATCCCATGATCTTTAAGGTTGAAAGAAAGGCTAACGTGGAGAAGTCTAATGTTAGATCATACGAGGTTGTGGATGTGTGTTACGATCCCTGCTTGGTTGGGATGTTTATTCAAAGATTTTTCCACCCCTCTGTCCAGGGGAATGTGCAGCAACATTGTGATGAAGTTGTGGTTGAAATTCCTTCCGTAGCTGCAGATGGAAAGTGTGTTTTTGATGAGCTTGGTTGTTCAAAGAAAAGGAAGCATGCTCAGGTGTTAGAGGCCGTGGAAGAGGTTGATGTTCTTTGTTCATGCAAGGTTGCAAAGTTGGAACATGATTAGACAAATGTTACATTGGTGATTTTAGAATAAGCTGGTGTTGTTCATTGTACTTGTGATTTTGTAATTTGAAAAAGATAAAGTGTATTGTTGTTCAATAGGTTGGTTGTATTGAACACAAACAATTTATGTTTTGTTTGTATTGTGCATCAATTATGTATGTTATGTTGTCCAGCAAGCTTATGTAATAGTTCATTTCCCTAATGAGCAGTGATTGATTATTAATATATTTATCTTTGGAAGATGGTTAACTTTTTTTATGTTATTTTTTTGAGTTCATTTTTATGTGAAAGTTGTTTGATTACATTGCTTAAGAGAATTATTTTCCATTTTGTTTTTATAAAGGGGTTATAGCAGTGGCTAATTCAATTTATCAATTGGTGTTGTGGTTCTAATTGTGTTCGTAGGTTTTGCTAGATAGTTAGTTTAATCTTTGCATGTTATAGCTGGAATCAATTTATGGGGATTGTGGTTTTGTGTGTTGTAGCAGGGAACTACTTTAGTTGGGATGTTATTTTGGATTGTTGATTAATAGATTAATTTTGTTATTTTAGTATAATCCCAGGTTGAATTTGGGCAAGATAAAGCAAATGAAGTTTGGTTTGTTAAATGTATTTGGAATAGTTATAGTGGATCAGTCCTGCAATTAATAAATTCACCACACCTTATTCTAATTGGTAGTTATGTGTAGATGTGTTTGGTTTTGTCAGAATGCTTATTAGTGGGAATATATATTATTTAACTAATACTTCTTATGTTTTAAAATGTGTGTTGTTTTAGGAGCAAAATATAGTTCTAAAATATACTTCATTATTAGTTTCCAATGCAATAATAATTTTTCCTTTTGGTTGTATGATTCGATTATTAATTTTTAAAAAAATTTGCAAGGTAATATCTTTTCTTATATCATTAACAAATCAATAGTTAATTAGGATTAGTTTGTATGGTAGTATTTTTTTTATTAATGTATTTATTATTACGTGTGTAATTTATTTTAGTGACATTCGTTTAGAATTAGAAGTAGTATTTTGATCAATGGTAGAGCACTGTATAGTAATTTGATTAGATCATGTGGATAAAGTGTGTTTGTGTGACATGGTTTATAGTGCCCCTAAACAGTGATTCTAATAAATGCACATTTCACTTCATTCTTTTTTTCGAGACAGTTCAGTGAGATGTTGCTGGATGTGATCTAAGTGGCATGTGTTTGGTCTAATGTATTTCATTATGTTATTATTTTTGTTTAAAGAAATTCAAGGATTTTGTGTCCAAGTTTGTTCTATATAACATATTGGATGTTATCTATAAAGGGACATATGCTTGCCATATAGTTGTTGGTGCTTTTACTAAAAGAGTGTGCCTCTTGCTTATTTTGTGGCTGATACTTTTAAATTTTAAGTCTCTTGTGAAATTTCAAAGATGTATTTCCCTTTGAGTGGTTTGATGTCCTTGAAAACTGGTAGGATGAATTGGAGTGTCAAAGTTAGACTTCTTAGGATGTGGAATGTGGAGAGTAGCATTGTTTCTGGGAAGGTTAACTCACTTGAATTGATTTTGCTTGACAGAGAGGTAACATGTTTTGCATGACAGCCTTTTTTGGGGGTTATATGGTTGTTTGTTATTATTTCTTTTGATTTGTTAAGTCTTATGTTTTTTTTTTATTTCCATTTGGCAGGGTAACAAGATACAAGCATCTGTTCCCATTCAATGTATTGATTTTTTCAAACATATTCTCGAGGAGAAACGTGGATATGTGTTTTCTGATTTCCATGTTGTTCCTAACGTTGCTGATATGATGACCACTCATAACAGCCACAGGTTGATTTTCAATGCAAGTACAGAGGTGATTTTCAGTGATATACCTGCTATAGACAAGTTTGGGCTGTCTATCCATGGCTCTGAGGTCATTGGAAAGCATGTTTTTGGCTATAGTTACTTGGTTGGTAAGTGGTTTAAGTGTTTTTATATTTTGTATTTGGTTTTCTTTGTTGAGGATGGCTTTGTATAGCTTCTTTTTGTATCCTAGATGTCATTGGTTTGTTGACTGCTGTTCACCCTGAATATCTTGAGGATCCGTATGGAAGGTTGAGTACTGTGTTGAGGTTTGAGTTGACTGACTTGAGGTTGGTGATTTTCTGTTGCTCTCTTGAAGTTTTGTGGATTTAAAAGTTTAGGTTTATCGATATATTTTTTTTCCTTATGCAGTGGAAGGTTTCAATGTGCTTTGTATGGAAAGGCTGTTGGTGTGTTTCAGTCAATGTTTGATAAGGTTTCTCAAGGCTTGCCTGTTGTTGCTCTTCAGTTTGCTAGGATAGTGAGAGATGGAGGTGAAGTTTATTTTATCTATTTCTTAGTGCTACTTTGCTGGTTATCATCTATGGTTGTTTATGGTTTTGATGGTGTGCATGTTTTCCTTTAGGATCTATAGTTGTTCAGAGTGTTAAGGACATTACTCGTGTGTTCGTGAACCCTGATTTTGAAGAAGCTGTGAGGTTCAGGATGAGGTATTTCGTTTTATGTTTGTTGCATTTTAGTGACTGGCGGTTTTTGTTAGGTGTTTGCATAGGTCTTTGTTTGTAAGAATTTTGTAAGTGTACCAGTAATAGGTGGGTGCTCTATACATTCAGGTTGGCGTTTGCTGATGATCGATGTCCATTGGTTAGGAGGAAGTTTGTTGTTCGTGATTTTGTTCTGGATAGTTCTTTGTTTGTTCGGATGTACCCGAAGAAAACTCTGTTTGAGTTGAATAAGTCGTTGGATGATGGGTTGTTTGTTGTTAGTGGAGTGGTGGCTGAACTTTCCCAGATTGATCAATGGTGGTACGCTGTCTGTGATTGCCAAAAGATTCTGAGGCCATTGTTTGGTGCATTTTACTGTCATGATTGTCATCGTAGTGATTTCAATGCCACGTCGAAGTATGTTTGTCTGATGTTTATTTATGTATATATTTCGTTGACACTTTTCTTCTTAAGTTTTGATTTTGTTTTGTTTTTGTTTAGGTGCAAGTTGAAGGTTGTTGTCAATGATGGGTGTGGGGCTGCTGTGTTTGTCTTCCTTGACCACTTGCTTTATGGGATTCATTCTCTTAACTTTGATGTGTTGGTAAGTTTGTGTAGTTTATTTGTAGAAATATTTAGTCTCTACTTCATTTTTAGGCATTCATGGTTTTTGTGGTTTTGCACATTATTTTTTAAATATGGTTGAATTTATTTTTAATCAGGGGAAGACCAATTGCTTAACCTTTGATGGTCTGCAAATGCTTAAAGGGAAGAATTTGATATTTATTGTTAGGAAAGTCTTTTCCTCCTTTAATTTGGTTCAAAATGAGTATGAAGTTGTCCATATGAGTGATGATGCTGAGCTTATTGGTGTGTGTCGCCGTGTTGGGAAGAATTACACTCCTACTAAGGTTTGTTCCGTCTATGGATTTGGTTGGGATGCAATTTGTTTGAGATATATATTTTGTGTGCCTCTAATGGTTACTTTGTTTGATTATGCAGTCTGTATTCAAGCCTTTCTCCATGTCCAGCACCCCCTCTTTGCTTGGTGATCAGGTTCGATCAAGTGCGGCTGTCCCTTTTGGATCTGGGTCTGATATATCTGGCCCCTCTGTGATTAGCTCTCTTCCTGCGTCTTCTTTCGATCATTCAATGGCTGTTGGTGGAGGTTCCAGTTATAGGAGGGATCTGTCGTCGCTGTTTGGGTGTGTGGAGGGTGAAGGATCTGGTGTTACATCAAAGGATTGAATGGTTTTATTGATTAGTTTTAAGTTTGGCAGCAGTTTAGTGTTTTAGCCATGTTGTGCATTTGATGTTAGGGATTTCAATGTGGTAGATTCATGTTTTGTATTATTTTGGGTTGGGTGTGGTCTTGATCGTTGGTTGTGGTCTGACCTCTTACCGTTGTTTGTATGGATTGATGTAATATTTGCTACTTCGTGTGTGTGTGTGGAACGATTCGGTGTTGTAATGTTAGCATGTGTCTGCAACAAGCGTTTGTTTTGGGATTACGTAACTTGGTTTATTTCTCCGTTTAATTTTGCTCGATTCTTTTACATCATAATGTTGAGGGAATATCTGTGGTGGTGCCGAGATTTTTGTTTTGGCTATGAGGAGCGTTGTTAATGGATTGTGTCTTTATTTTGCTCATTTTCTGAAATTTGAACTAATGCGTGTTAAGTTGTTAAGGAAAGCTATTCAAACCTGCCACATCCGTGATCGCCATCGTTGGAATTGACATGTAATTTTGTAAGTAGCATAATTGAAGAACATTATTACCAATTGGACTTTGGTAGGTCGTGATTTTTATTGCTGTTATTGTTCCATGTTATATGGTATCTTTTATCTACATTCCACTCCTATGCGTGGTGTCTTGCAATGCAAGTATTAGTCATTTCATGTGTGTTGAGTTTCATGCAGTTTGAAAGAATGATCCCATACCTTTTCCACAATCTTTATTATCGTTTTTTTTTAAATATGTGTTATAGATTTCTAAAGGATGCCAGCAGAGGTTTTGTGGAAAGCTGTTTTTGTTTCTCTTGCACTGCTTTTGCTGAGACATATGTATCCACACCTTTTTTAGGATTTAGTGACAAGTTCCATTTTTCTTTAGTGACACTGCCACTGCTTTTTCAGGTCCAGTTATTGGTCAGTTCTGCAGTTGCTATTTCCACTGACATTGCTTTTTTGCTTTTGTGTAGAGTATTTTCTGATTTGATTGTTCTATTATAGTATGTTGGTTAATTGGTTTAGATGTATGAAACTGATTTTCTGTGTTGTTAAAGACTGTTAGAAACCTGCATGAGTGAAAGTGAATTTTATTCTCTTATGTCCTTTTCCCTTTGGTGTTGCAGATGCTATTGTATTTGCCTGAAACTGACATCTGTTGTAAATTAACATTTTCATTTTTAAATGATGTGTGAGGAATAAGTGATAAGTGATGTGCTTGGTATTATCCTTATTATTATAAGTAATGGACTGATGGTGGAGGTTTTGGAAAACCTTTGGATAACATTGTGTATTCTATTGTTCAAAGTTTTATTTTACATTTTCTGTTCCTAAGCTTTCCTTGTGGGTGGTGTGGAAAGAGCTGTGTTTTAAAGTGTTGTTGGGTTAATGGAGCTTGGTGTTGTTCTTGATCGTGTATTGGCGGCAAAGCAGAAAAGGTGTGAGAGGAGGGCCAAGCTTCATAGAAAAAGACAGAAGTTGTCATCCGATCGGCCAATATCTAGGCGTGGTTGTGAGTGTTTATCCTTTAACTGGCTTGTTTGTGAGTTTACACACTTCAGCCTTAATTTTATGTTGATTTGTTGTTTAACCTCTTCTTTTGATTTATGTAGTGTTTATGTCCAAGGCTTCTGCTCGTAAGCCACGGAATGGAGGTTCAGGTGTTGTGTATCATCCCATTCCAGGTACAGGTTTAGTTTTTTTTTGTGTGTTTTTCAACTTTGTGTTGTTCATTATGTGAGGATTACCTTAGAGAGGTGGCATCTTTGTGTAATTTATTAGGCTGTAGTTTCAAACATGGTCGCAGTGCAAGATTCTCTGACTTTTGTATAAGTACTCCAAGACAATGGAAACCTAGGAGTGAAAACATAGTTTCAGACAACCAGCATAGTTTGCATATTAAGCTTTTTACGAGGCCTGAAACAACGCATGGTATGATTTATGAAACACAATAGTGAATTAGTGATACTCTATTTTTCAGATACATGTTAGAATTCCCAGAGCATCAGATCAATAGATTCAATGTATTGGCATAACAGAAATTGGTTAAATCATGCACACAAAACAGAAAAGCACACATTAAGATTAATTTTAGGTGGTTAAGAAATTGGCATGTAAAAGGCAATGTGCACTGGATTCTAAACCTCATTTTATATCAGCTTAAATGTTTGTCAAAGTCTATTTCTAAGTAAAACATTGATTTTATCGGTAACACTTTTCTGGAACTGAGTCATACAAATGATAATTAGAGTTTCAGACAAAGATAGGGAGATGGGATTTGATTTTATTATTTATTTCTTTATTGTATTTTTTTCAATTGGTTTGTAACATTTTCGATTGTGGGTGATTTTCACAGGGTTATTCTTTCACCCTTTTGCATATTGATTATATATATTTTTTTCTATGCATGTTTGTTAGTTTTGATAACTACTGTGTGTGGAGGTTATGTTTTCAGATTGGTTTTGGTCAAGGTAGTGAAAACCGAACCTCTAAAAGAAAACCGAGGGTTCATAGAGCCGGGTAAAAAACCGGAAAACCGGTCAAAAGCCAGATAAAACTGGGAACCCGCCGGTTCAGACCGTTTAATAGGTCTGATCGTTTAGAGGTTTATTTTTTTCAACAAAAGAAAAATTAAAATTACTTTTATTTCTTATCGATTCGTTTGCATTCACAATTTTTTTTTCCAGAACTGTAAGATTCAAAACAGAAACAAATTAACAAAGATCAGTAAAACACAAGATATTAGAAGAAAGAACAATAAGGAAGTAAAAACAATCCATGTAATTCATCATGTTTTAGTGAAGCACCAATGAAGATGTAAGAGAAAAGAGAGATAATGGGAGAAGAAGAGAAATACTGAACCTATTGGAGTGTGAGAGTAGGAGATGAAACTGGTGAATGAAGCAGCTTCCTGCATTTATCAAGATACTGTTTGTAATTTAGGGTTAGTGAATGGTGGGTTGGGCTTATAAAAGAAGCCCATTAAGAATGTCTTTATTTAAAAAAAATATATTAAGAGTTTTGAAATTAGTAGTGAATTATATAATTGAGGTACAGTGCGTGAGATGAGCTTTGTTAATTCTTTTTTTTTATTTTACTTTTTGACAAAATTATTTTCTTTATGATTTATCATATTTTAATAAAAATATATATATTATTACTAGAATATTATAATAAAATTATATATAATTGTTATTCTAGAGCATAAATATCTACTTAGTCTCTCTCAATCAATAACCGCATATACAAATTCTTTAACATATCCTATAGAGGAACAGCCACGCTTCATTGTCTGCTAACTATAACGTGATTATGCATATATCATAAAAATTAAAGGATGATATGTTGCATACAAACAATCTTAAGATTGAGGATGAATTTATAAAGTAGAATCTTAGAGTTTAAGCCATTGGGTTGGGAAGAACAAAAATACCACCATGTAATTTGCATGGCAAAAATAACGAGCATTTATAAACTATCCAAAGTTAACAAACTCACATCATTAAGATCATAAACATTCAACATTA
>Ga0099826_10000918_pt1 | contig 16201 bp, 15 predicted proteins | sample Mtrugardesep15_FD_76830 | JGI IMG/M metagenome (GOLD analysis project Ga0099826, IMG submission 76830) | Root nodule microbial communities of legume samples collected from California, USA - M. trunc garden sep15 | ecosystem: Host-associated > Plants > Roots > Nodule | place: USA: California... | reverse complement strand
GTGTTGAGAAAATAGGATCCACAACCTAAAACCTCTCATATACAAATTGTATTTAGATCTCAAGTCTATTGGGCTTAATAGTTTGAGATAGGACTGATCTGGTGTGATCAAGAATTGTGACTAGACTGATCTGGTGTGATCAAGAACTGTAGTGTTACTAAGGACGTTTTGGTGGCTTGAAACTATAGTGGAAAAATCTCACACTGAAAGTGTGGGGACTAGACGTAGCCTACATTGGGTGAACTAGGATAAATATCCTGTGTCATCTTCTAACTCTCTCTTTATTTGACTAAACACTAAACACACACTATCACTTTAATCACTTAATCATCCAGAACATTCTGGTCCTTAAATAACTAATAATATATTTCCAGAGTTCTCTGGTCCTAAATTAATAATTAATATTGTCTTTATTACTTTATATTAATCCAGAGTTCTCTGGTCCTTAATTAAATATTAATACTATATTTATTTCAGTTATATATCCAGAGTATTCTGGTCCTTTACTGCTTTATTTATTTCAGTTATATATATATCCAGAGTTATCTGGTCCTTTACTGCTTTATTTATTTCAGTCATTTATTCCAGAACTTTCTGGTCCTTCTATTTATTTTATTATCCAGAGTTCTCTGGTCTTAACATTATAATATTTTATTATTATTATTATTAACTTAACACTAACCAAGAATTTTCTTGAGCATATATGTTTATTTAACCTTTAGGAATAATTTTTAAAAGGGTCACAATTCAAACCCCCCCTTTCTTGTGACGTTTATTGCTACTTCAATTGGCATCAGAGCCCGGCTCTAAAGAAAACACCTGACAAGCGTTAGAGAAAAAGATTCAAAAAAGAAGCAATGTCAAAAGAAAAATACATACCAAAAGGTCTGTCATGTTCAAGACCACCATACTTTAATGGAAAAAATTACTACTACTGAAAAGGAAAAATGGAACTATTTCTAAGATCCCAAGACGTGGATATGTGGACAATAATAACAAATGGAAATCATATACCCATGACAACTGATGATATTACTAAAACAAAAGTAATAACACCAGAAACATCATGGACAAGAGAAGACAAAGAAAAAATACTCTTAAATTCTGAAGCTCGACTTTTTCTCTCATGCACACTTAGCATGGAAGAAAGTGAAAGAGTTGATGAATGTAATACTGCAAAAGAAGTATGAGACACTCTCAAAATTCATCATGAAGGAACAAACCATGTCAAAGAAACAAGAATTGACATCGGAGTGAGAAAATTCAAAATCTTTGAAATGGTTGAGAATGAAAACATTGATCAAATGTACTCTAGATTTACATCTATAGTAAATGAACTAAGATCACTTGGAAAAACTTACTCTACTCACGACATAATAAGAAAAATACTAAGATGCCTTCCAATCTAATGGAGACCTATGGTGACTGCAATTACTCAAGCTAAAGACCTAAATACTTTAGCCCTTGAGGATCTCATTGGATCACTAAAAGTTCACGAAACATTACTTAATGATTGCTCTCAAAGTATCTCAAGGCAACCAAGAAATTTCACCCACATAAAATGAAGAAATCAAAGAAACCGAAGAAGAAGAAAAAAGTCATGAAGAAATAGAAGACGAGCTAGCATTCATCACAAAGAAAATTCATATTTTCAAGCAACTGAAAAAATAAAAATTCTTAGCAAATTTTTTTTTCAAGAAACTTCTAAAGTTACTGAAAACGAAATGCTAAAATTCGAAGTTAAAGAACTTAGAAATGATCTTAATCATTTTATAAAATCAACTGAAACATTTCAAAAAATTATGGGTTCTCAAGAACGAATGTTTGATAAAGCTGGTTTAGGTTTTGATATTTCTAAAAACCAAAAAATGTATGAAAATTTCTTTATACCTGAAAAAAATAAAATGAAATGCTCTTTGTAACAAGAATGGACATCTTGAAAGATTTTGTTTCCATAAGAAAAGAGAAACAAAACCAGAACATTCTCATCAAATAAACCCAGAACATTCTCAAGAACGTTCTCTTAGAGTAAAAAAAAAAGAATGTTTATATTGCAAAAGAATGGGTCACGTAGAAATAAATTGTTTTCTCAAGATTAAAAACCTTGAGCTCAAAGAAACTAACCACAAAGGACCCACGACATCATGGGTACCTAAGAAACAACTAACTCAAAATGCAGGAATCATCTCAAGATGTAAAGAAAAAGCCATGGTACTTGAACAATGGTTGTTCAAGACACATGACACTGGATAAACAATGTTTCATCTCCTTCGAAAAGAAAGAAGGAGGACTGGTGACCTTTGGAAATAATGACAAAGGTCAAATCAAAGGTAAATGTATTATTGGTAAGAAAAATACTACAAAAATTGAAAATGTTCAATATGTTGAAGGATTAAAACACAATCTACTTAGCATAAGTCAATTATGTGATAGTGGTTTTGAAGTAAGTTTTAAACCTAACATATGTGAAGTAAAACAAACTTCCTCAGGAAAAGTTTTCTTCACTGGTTCTAGAATAAAAAACTTATATGTTTTATATTTAGACGATCTTTCAGCTGAATCATGTTTTATGGGTTTTGAAAAAGACAAATGGATTTGGCACAAAAGAGGTGGACATGTAAGTATGAAAACCATTTCAAAAATTTCCCAACTTGATCTAGTTAGAGGGCTCCCAAAAATAAACTTTGATAAATAAACTTTGATAAAGATAGAATATGCGAAGCATGAACAAGAGGAAAACAAGTCAAAAGTAGTTTTAAATCTATAAATGATATTTCTACTCAAAGACCTCTTGAACTTCTTCACATAGATCTTTTTGGCCCTGTTAGAACCCCAAGTTTAAGTGGAAAACAATATGGATTTGTTATAGTTGATGATTTTTTCAGATATACATGGGTGTTATTCTTAAAGCATAAAGATGAAGCTTTTGAAGCATTTAAAACTTTTTGGATACTAGTTCAAAATGAAAAAGAATCAAAAACCATTTCTGTAAAAAGTGATCACGGAGGAGAATTTGAAAATGCATTCTTTAAACACTTCTTTGATGAAAATGGAATAACTCACAATTTTTCATGTGCAAGAACTCCTCAACAAAATGGAGTAGTTGAAAGAAAAAATAGAACACTACAAGAAATGGCAAGAACAATGATAAATGAATCAAATGTAGAAAAATACTTTTGGGCTGAAGCCATAAACACTTCTTGCTATATTATAAACCGTGTTTCTATTAGAAATTTTTTAAACAAAGCCCCATATGAACTCTGGAAAAATAAAAAACCAAACATCTCTTATTTTTATATTTTTGGGTGTTACTGTTATATTTTAAATGATAAAGAAAATCTAAGAAAATTTGATTCAAAATCAAATAAAGGAATATTTCTAGGATATGCAACAAATTCCAGAGGTTACAGAATTTTTAATCTAAAAAACAAAACTATGGAAATTAGTATGCATGTTGTTTTTGATGAATTCGATGATCTAATAATTAACAAAGAAGATGAAGAAGAAATTCCTCAAAAAGAAATTGAAGACAATCAAGAACAATCTCCACAAGCACCTCCAAAGAGTTGGAAGACCATTGGTGATCATCCTCATGATCAAATCATTGGAGATACATCTGATGGAATAAGAACAAGACGATCTTTTATGAACAATGATGGCAACATGGCAATGATATCACATATAGAACCAAAGAATATAAAGGAAGCAATATGTGAAGAATCATGGATAAAAGCCATGAAAGAAGAACTCTCGCAATTTGAAAAAAATGAGGTATGGACTCTTGTTTCTAAACCTAAAGATCAATCCGTAATTGGAACACGATGGGTGTTTAGAAATAAATGAGATGAAGAAGGAAAGGTCATCAGAAATAAAGCTAGACTTGTTGCACAAGGATATAATCAATAAGAAGGTATTAACTATGATGAAACTTTTGCTCCAGTTGCAAGCATCAAATTGTTGCTCTCAGGTATTATGGATAAGAAATCAACTCGAAGATTTCTCAATAAGGTACACAAATATTCCAGTATTTTGTGATAATACTAGTGCTATAAATTTATCAAAAAATCCCATTCAACATTCAAGATCAAAATATATTGAAATAAAACATCATTTTATTAGAGATCATGTGAATAAAAAAGAAATTGAATTAATCTTTGTTGACACTGAAAATCAATTAGCAGATATATTCACTAAACCTCTTGTAGAAGATAGATTTAATTTTATAAAAGAAAAATTAAATATTATTCAAAATCCTCATAAAAGTGTATAAAGAACATTCTGAGAACACTCTTGCTGTTATGTGTGTGTACTTGGGGTTCACGCTCAAAAATGTTTGGACTTCCTCTTTAGGCTAACTAATACTATCATTAAGTTTGCCTCATGAAATTATATTACTCTTCCCAACACTAGAAAAATGCTAATCACATCATTAAATCTGGCCCACAAAAAAAATTCTCTAGCCCCCAAAACCACTCTCAATCAAATCAACCCTCTTCCCTCTCTATTTTCTAAATACCGGTTCCTTTCTCTCCTCTTCCTCAAAACCACCAAACGAACCAAAACCCTCCATCTTCTCTATAAAACCTGCATCCATTTTTCCAGAAAACTAAAACCAAACCTTAATCAAAATCATGGCTAGAACTAAAGGGAACCATGCAAACTTCATAACACCCTCACCATCTTCTTCTCCACCTCGATCTCCTTCACCACCCTCTCGGCCATCATCACCAACGAACCCTCCACCTACCTCACCAGAATCTTCTGAAGGTACTCCTTCACCTCAGATCGAACCAAAACGTAACCCTTCTCCAAAACCAAACAAAGTTGAAGAACCTTCTCAAAAAAACTCTCCAACAAAACCTTCTCTTCCAGAAAAAGTCGTTCCTTTAACCTTTGTTCTACCACTGCTCTTCCAAGCTACGGCTCCAAGCTTCAATCAAACACCTCCGCATCTCATGGAATTTTGGATTTTGAGGGCGGAGTCCCGTATGAAGTCCCTTCTAAGGGAGTCTTGATCGTAAAAACACAATAATGAAAGTTAGGAAGATTAATATTGTCCTTAAAATGACTATTCATGTTACAAATATGTTCAGAACTGGTGTTGATGTTGTCCAGATTACGTAATCTGAACTGCATCAGCACCATGTAAAAAAGGGTCTAAATGATGAAATTTTGGATTTTGAGCGCGGAGTCCCTGAAGAAGTCCCTTCTAAGGAAGTCTTGATCATAAAAATACAAGGATGAAAGCTAAGAAGATTAATATTGTACCTAAAATGACTATCAATGTTATAAACATGTTCAAAATTGGTGATGGTGTTGTCTGGATTACGTAATCCGGACAACACCAGCGCCATGAAAAATGGTGTTTAGAGGGTGTTCGTATTATATAATCCGAAATAAATAAATAACGCGCCATATTTTTTGAGATTTTCAGATTTTTTCAGATTACAAAATCCGAATTGGTGAAAAACTCATTTTTTCACCATATTACAAAGGAAAATACCAATCCGGATTTGGATTGCTCAAGGGCATTTTCAGAAAAATTACAAGGCACATTAGTAAGACATAAGGTGGGAAAAGTAATACTCTAACATATTCTTTCTAAAGGTCTAAGGACATAGGATCCCTGGAATTTGAATGTCCCCGACCATTAACATTAACATTAGGCAACAGTTGGCAATTACGTTCCTTGACCCCGCCATTTATAATCGCTTGCCAATGGGTACATTGATAGCTAGTTAGCTACACCATCATGCTTATATTTTGAGCGCTTGAATTTGTTACTAATGTAGAAGTATGTTTTAGAACATAAATATTTGGTTTTGATCATATAAAGTATAAACTATTATATGTAGAAAATTTTAAGTTAACTAACCGATCACTAAGTAATAAGTTGTTTTTGTGGCAGTTACTTTGTTGAACTAGTAGCTTAATAACTAAAGCCCGACAATCAGACTTTCATTGTTATTTTTGTTGACCTTTCAAGCTTATTTTTCTACCGGGTTCTTAAATTTGGTTTTGTTGGTTTCACTTGTTCAGTGTCAACTGATTCTCTATCTCACATAAGTGCTAACCTAATAATACATATCGACTCTATTAAACTTTTTCGACTCTTTTATCATGACATCATTATGTGTCAAACTAGACTTTAAAATTTTCCATTAAATATAGATTTTTAATATGATATTGTAAGTTTTTTTTTTTTTTAATTATTGATTTTAGTTAAATTTAAACATGAATTCTGCCGATGAATGTGAGTGTTCAAGTGGAAGATGCTTATATTCTTCAAACAAAAAGTCAAGGCTTTGAAAAAAGAGAAACAAGAAATTGTTAGGTCATGAAAAATCTCAAGAAACATGGAGCTTTGACTTTAATGGATTAGATATTATGAATTAACCAAATTTTTTAATGGATTAGATATATATCTCCTTTTATTCATTTATACGTTATTCAATTTTTTTTTTTCATCCAATATAAAATCTTACTCATATTTAATACGCTATCTATCTTTTCATTAAATGCAAGTTTAACAATTCTTTCACGTATGTTTCTCTTTAAATAAAAGTTATTTCATTCGGATACACTTACATCATCATTAACACATGATCAACAATACACATTACCCGACACCATTATGAGAAAGACATTAGTCACACCAATTAATAATCATTAACTTTGATAAATTATAAGGGGTTTTGAAGATCTATGCTTAATGAGAGGAGAGCAGATAGCAAAAAGTTAGTTGATTTACCAACCAACCACCACTAGTCTATGTAGAAGTGGGTTAGATTTAAAAAAAGTGGCCCCACCAACTGACAGAGCCGGACGGCATCGTATGTATGGTTCACTTCATCCCGCGTCGGCATCACTGCCAACAACTGAAACGGTTAGTACAATCATTTACTTACTACTACACCTCTCTTTCTACTTTCTACTTCTACGTTTGTTTCTTCTTCTGCTCTCTTCAATCTGCATTTTCAATTTCAACTTCCTTTTCGCTTACTACAACAATTCCAATCTGTAACAGTTAGTTAATCCATAAGGAAAATCTCGCGCGTGTTTTTTTTTGATCTCTAAAATGGGGAAAAAGCGTGTAATGGTGCCGGCGAAGGACGTAGATTTGTCTTCAATCAAATACGAACCTGAAATTGTTCAAGGTTATTCATTCCACTAACTTCAATTGCTTTTTCTTCTTCAGTTAACCAATTTCATTTTTTGTATAATTCAACTTTGATTTGACTTTTTTGTTTTTGTTTTGTTTTGTTCTTGCAGCTCCACATTTGACTGGTTTTTGGTTTCGATTTTTTGTGAGGTTAATTGAAGCTCCATTGATAGGTCCTTTCTTGTTGACTATGTTGAAGAAGGAAAATAAAATTGATCAGGTTTGTGTCACTCCTTGAGTTAGTGTGTTTGAATTTTTCCGTTGCTGCGTGTATTACTTTGTAGAAGTTTTTTCTTCAATTGTGTCGTTGAGAAATGCTAGCAACACACCTTCTAACACACACTTTCAAACACACTCTCTTTGATTGGTTAAAATTCACATGGTTTGGTGGGACCCATGTGAATTTTAACCAATCAAAGAGAGTATGTTGAAAAGTGTGTTAGAAGTTGTGTTGCTAGCATTCCTCTTGTGTCGTTATAGTATTTTGAGTAGGTTGTGAACTACACTAACATATAAGTTTTATAATTGACACTCCAGATTGAAAGCGTATTTGTGTGTCTGACACATGTCGATGTCCAAAGCTGATACAACATTGACACCTTACAAGCACTTTTATTTTTTTAAGACCATTTTTAGTGTCTAGCTATCGGTGTCATGTCTGATGTTTGTGTCAGTGCTTCGTAGAGTGACATTGGTGACTGGTTTTATATTATGTCTGCTTGTTTTACTTTTAATTTTCCGGTTTTGATGATGAACAGTTATTGCGGAACACTGTGTTTCCTGAGGAGCCCATGTTTAAACCTGAATATCCACCTCAAGGTGATTTCTTATACCATATATTTATATGTTTGCATCGAAGATGTTCTTTTCAAATTTACCTAAACTTAAAGCTTGATTTGTAGAGATTGTTTGGGATGTCTGAAAGGGAAAAGGAGGAATAAAATTACCTTAGAGATAATGAAAACTAGCAATTCTGCTAAATTATTTGCATTGCATTTGCAGAAGCATGTTTGGCCATATAATAACCCAACCTAATGTTGTAACATAAATTCAGAAAAGGAACACAGTGTTGTTGAGCTTGACGAAGACGGGAGACCTGAAGGCAGAGTTGAGTCTGCCTTGAATTGTCTTCCACATTATGATCCTACTAAATTATGGGAAAATTCATCTGCACCCTTTCGGTACTGGAAAATACGTGACTATGGTTATGCTTATCAGTCTAGAAAAGTAACCCCATCTATGGTATGTGACATTCAGTTGATAGCAACCTCAAATATAGAATTATCTTTATTCTAAATTAACTTGATAAATGAAATGATTTCACTTTGAATATGTAGGTTGCTGAGCGCATCATCTCATTTATAGAGGAGAATGGAATAGATAAACCTCCGACACCACTATTGTTATCTTTTGATGCTGCAGAAGTCCGAAAGCAGGCGGCAGCATCTACTCAGAGGTTTGAATCAGGTAATCATGTATGATTCAAATCCGCAAATAGATGTTTAAGTGTAAATCATTGATACATGATTATGTTGAGACATGGTGGGACCAAGCCTGGATAATTACTGTAGTCACACTCTTGGCCTTATGCAGGCAATCCATTATCAATATTGGATGGAATTTTCATTGCTATCAAAGATGACATAGATTGCTTTCCTCACCCGTCTACTGGTAAGCAAATCTTAGGATCTAACTTTGTGCGATTAATTAAAGAGACACACTTAGATAAACTTTTGGTGATGGCAGGTGGATCAACATGGATGCATGAGGTACGTGAGGTAAAGAAGGATGCTGTCTGTGTTTCAAGACTTCGTAGCTGTGGTGTCATATTCATAGGGAAGACAAATATGCACGAGTTTGGCATGGGTACAACAGGAAATAATTCTAATTACGGGTAAGCTAATCTATATGTTATTTATTGATGCCGTTATAGACATAAGAGGCTTTTGGCTTGTTAGAAGGGCGATATCTGCATGCTTTACCTGATACATATAGGACTTTACTGCTTCCCACTCTTCCTTCTTCCAAATCAGGGGACACAAGTAGTCAAATAAAGATGTTAACAAGTGTGTTCTTATTTTCATTCCTTATGTGTTCATTTCACATGGCTTCCATCACAAGCTTAAAAACCGTTATTGAAAGGTAAAAAAATGTTTTATGGAAAGGCAACGAATGAAGGAAACTTGAAGAAATGGAAGAGTAACCGAAAATTGCACACTCATGTCATGTGCACAATAAGATCATGAGTTGTTAAAAAAAAAAAATCATGATTTAGGTAATCTGCCAACATGGTAGACGGGGAAATGATGGATATCTTTGAGAGTAACTGGATAAGAAGGAAGGGCATGAGTGGGGAAGGGGTGAGGACAAAATGTGTGTGCTACTAGGTGTGAGGTTACTAGTCCCTCAAATTTCCTGTGTCGTGTAAAAGGTCAAAAAGGAAGGAAGGGAGTGAAAAGGTAAGCACAAATTGAGTGTATGACTGGATGCAAGTTACAGTGTTATAGGTCTCTCAAACGACCTGTGTTATCTTTTTTCTTGGTTGTTTTCTTTAAATTCTCTCTCAGCTCTCTGTAATTACTGGGGCTCATTCCCAATTTCTAGAATTTGAGAAGTTTCTACCACATGTCATGTCAAAACTCAAAAGCCTTCAAGAAATTAAAGGAAAATTTCCCACAACGTTATTTGCATTGAACCCAATATACCCTTGAAAACTATTTTGGTTTGCTCATAATTTTCTTACATTCTTCATCAAAATATACATATGTGATTGTTCAACTGAATTTTCTTGAGTTGCAGAACTGCAAGAAATCCTCATGCACCTGATAGGTATACTGGTGGATCCTCGTCAGGTCCAGCTGCAATTGTTGCTTCTGGACTATGTTCTGCTGCACTTGGCACTGATGGTGGAGGTTGTGCAAATCTGATGTGTCAAACTATGTATTTGCACCAATTCTATATATTGATTCTCATTTTCAAACATTGTGAATGCAGGTTCAGTACGTATTCCTTCTTCCCTATGTGGTGTGGTAGGATTGAAGATAAATTATGGGCGAACAAGCATGCAGGGGTAATTTCTCACTACGTGCTAGATCAATCATAACCAGCTCTTTGTGTGTACTATTTGTTATTCAAGAAAGTGATATTTACCCTATTGTAGCATGTAGGAGCAATTATATTTTGCGGCCTTATTATTCCATATCATTTGGGGTAATGATTGCCCATTTTGTATTAGAGCTATGAATTGAATTTGTCATATTCCATACTTTTTTTTCAGTGTTGCACCAAAGAAAAGAATATACGTTGAATAAATTCCTTTAGTGCCAAATTGCAGAAAGCTTGCTGCAATAGACCTTAAATATATTGATCAAACACTACATGACTGTGATGATCATAACACAAAAAGTATCATCTTTTAGGTTATTACTCGAAAATATCGTCACTTGACATTGGTTTAAAAGTATGCTACATTATTAGTCTATCTAAGAGACTGAAACCTAGGGAATTAAGCTCAGTAAACAATCCTCCTTTATTATGTGGATAACAATCCTTCTTTAACTTCTATTCATCAAACTTAGAGTTTCTTTTCACATTCTAGTCTTAAAGATTCGTGGATAATAGTTAGTGTGTTTTGTGACTGTTGGATCTTTGATGGTTAGTGAATATTTTTCTATCTTCTAATATTATTGCATGATGCATTTTCTCATTTCAATTGCACAAAAAATTCAATGAAAACATGTTATATTCTCACTTAGAATAAAGTTTACAATTTAGCAGTTTTCAAAGAGCAACATGTCTGAGTAGTACATATCTGAGAAACGTGTGATGTTCCCAGAATTTAGACAATTAATTTTTATGTGCCAAAGTTTGTGACATTGACTTGGTAATGAAAAAAAGGATCTATGAAAATATATTTAGTTGAGTTAAAAAATAATTAGTGTTTGACTAGCTAAATTTATTTTATCTGGAACTCACACCATTAACTTTTTATTTATTTACAGGTCCTTGTGTGATTCTGGGACAGTGGAAGTTATTGGACCCATTGCTTCAACAGTAGAGGATGCGATGCTAGTGTATGCAACACATATTTTTCCCGTTTTCACTCGGTTTTCTTTTTTAATTAATTCTTTCATTTTGCTTGTCGGTTGTCTACTTTGCATTCCTCAAAAGACCGGTTACTTTTCATTATTCCTCCACGGACACACATGTTTCGCGATGCTAGCGGTTGATTTATGTTTGGTCCTAATTAGTACCCAATCACTTTGGAAATCCTCCCTTAAAGCTAGCTATTAAGGGGTAGAACCAAGCAACTTAAATACTCCACCAAGCATCCCATATTACTAGATGTAGGGCTGAGGCACCCAAAATCCCTATCATGCGCAGAATCCTCATTGTGCAGTATGATACTTATGTAGAAGTTTTATCTGGGATTTTCAGTAGAAGTGAAGTGTTTATTTGGTAAATTGGTTTTTAGAATCTAATGGACAGTTACAAAATTAGTTGTCAACTTTAATTCTTGCAAAATGCAAGGCCTAAAATAAATATGAACTTCCTTACTGACATCTTTATGTTTTACGCCCTAAACTTTCTTTTGCACATTTGCTTCATTGCAACTTTTTCAAAAAATTTCTCTTTTGATAGAAAGCTTCCTCAACGACCGTTCACATCATGCTTTTTGCTCATGTAATATAAACTGCTGTTCCAGATGCAATGTTAATTTTCCTATAGCATCAATGGTTTCCGGTCCGGTGGCTACATAGACATTTTTCTTTAGCTTCCTTCAGTTAACCTTATACTTGAATTCAAGACTAGATCTCTGCGGTTTTAATTGTTTGAGATAACATTTCAATAGTTGATGTTAAATATAAAATGAAGATAACAATAGCCTTCCTCTTGACGATATATAATGAATATTTTGTGTGCTCATAATTTAGGTATGCGGCAATGTTGGGTGCATCACCTGCAAATAGAATCAGTATGAAACCGGTAATCTTTAATCCTTCAATTGATATTCTTTTCAGTGATAAGAAAAGCTGAGATTGGAAACTAAAATGTTGAAAATTAGATGTCATGGATTAAATTATACATATAAAAAAAATCAGGCAACCTTACAATTATCTCAGGTTAATTGTGGTGGTTGGCTACCCTAATCTATATCTATACTATATATAAAGGAAACTACCCCTTTCAGCACACTTTTGGGTTGAAATTTTCTTTCTAAAAATACCCTTAATTTTAAATACAAGTAATACGTGTAACAAATAAATAAGAAGGGTTAAATATGTTTTCGGTCCCTACATTTTGTCCTCTTTTGACAAATAGTCCTTACATTTCAATAAATGTTTTTAAAATCCCTACATTTTTCCTCCGTTAGCACAAACAGTCCTTGATGTCAAATAATTAACGAACGTGGCAGCTAGTGGACCCTTTTTTTAAGGGTTAAATATGTTTTTGGTCCTTATGTTTTGCGTGACTTTGAAGAATAGTCCTTACATTTCAATAAATGTTTTTAAAATCTCTACATTTTTCCAACGTTAACAAAATTGGTTCCTGTCGTCCATTTTTGCTGACCAGACAAACGGAACATGCCACATAGATGCCACCAAGGACATCTTAGTAATTTCCAATAAAGTGCAGGGGCATAATTGATTTTTCAGCTGAACATTCTCTCTCATCTTCATCCTCTCTCCGCGTTTTCTCTATTTCTCCCCAACCACCATCAGCCTCACACAGCCATCCTCAACCACCACCGTACTCTCCACCATCAATTTGCTCAGATCTTTTCTCTCTCTTGTCGCTGTCGGCGACATTCTCTTCTCCCTCACACTGTCAGGGAACCATTCAAACTGCAAGTGACAACGACTGTGAGGACCAGATCGGAGTTAAAGTTGAAACTTTTGTGAGTAAAATTTTGGATAAAGGTGAATTATGCCCCTGCACTTTATTGGAAATTACTAAAATATCCTTGGTGCATCTATGTGGCATGTTCCGTTTGTCTGGTCAGTGAAAATAGACGACAGGGACCAATTTTGTTAACGGTGAAAAATGTAGGGATTTTAAAAACATTTATTGAAATGTAAGGACTATTCTTCAAAGTCACGCAAAATATAAGGACCAAAAAGATATTCAATCCTTAAACAAATGGGGTCCACTAGCTGTCACGTCAGCTTCTCGTTAATTATTTGACAACAGGGACTATTTGTGCTAACGGAGGAAAAATGTAGGGATTTTAAAAACATTTATTGAAATGTAAGGACTATTTATCAAAAGAGGGCAAAATGTAGGGACCAAAAACATATTTAACCCAAATAAGAATAAATTTAAATATTATAACAAATGTAATAAACACGATATGAATATATGTATTTTCTTTTCCTTTATCATTTAAAAAATATAACAAACTAGATGAGTATATTTATAGTTTTTTTTTCATTATCCCAATTATATCCTTAAGCAATTTTTTCTATAATAAAGATTGTTGTCCGTGTCACTTAAAAAAGCAACAAACATTTATATTTTTACTTTTAATCAAAACCAAAATTTCATAAAAAAATACCGTTCATAATTTTCAAACGTTAGCGCAAAAAAAAAACAACAAACATTTATATTTTTACTTTTAATCAAAACCAAAATTTCATAAAAAAAATACCGTTCATAATTTTCAAACGTTAGTTCAATAAAAAGAGACGGCATTTTCAAATTCTGCTGTACTGAGATTATGAGACTCATGTAGTTATGATTGAGCACCTGAGATTTCTTTGAATATTCCGTTTTTCATTTAAAATTCTGATGCAATAGGGAAATAACTAACCATATGTGGAGGAAATAAAAAAATAGATAACCATGGATCAGGTAAAAAGGTTACTGTAAAGTATAATTGTAACTTACATACATTTTACGTAGGAAATTTTTTGTACTCTTCAATCTCACTCTTTAGAGTTCATTTAATGCAAATTTGTTTCTCTACCTATGTTACCTTTTTGTTAATTACCATTTTAGTTGAAAAAAAACAGATACTAAAAATTTTAAAGCATCTTTTAGGGGGGTTTATCCCTCTGGCAATCTCATAATACCAGTATTCGAGAACATCAATACCAAATAGCATGGTGTAGACACAGAAACTAGCCAGAAGAAATGCTTGAGAACTTTCATGTGAAACAGAAGAGCTTCTGATATTTCCGTGACATTTCTGTTCCAACACTATTCTGTTGGGGTAGGACTGCACAAGAGGATTGATTAATGGAAGTGTGTATATGATTCTGATTCTCTGAATATTATTTGAAAAAGATCTAAAGAGTTCAAACACTAATCTGAATATATAGACTAAGCTTTAACTAGTGGGCCTAACGGGTTTAATACAAAATTATTAATAATTGCATAACATGTGCCTACAGATATACAACAACAACAACCAAGCTTTATCCCACTAATAATTACATAATATGTGCCTACAACTATAATTACTTATTTACAAATCTGCATGACATAAACAAACTACTATACCAAATTACCAACTCATATTCTACCATTATGTACTCTGTTCTTTATGAAACATTCTGATAATTATGATGTTTGCATTTCTCTGTTTCTTGTAGTCAACACCTTGTTTGCCAACTCTGTCATCTGATGATGATACAGATGCTTTGAGATCATTAAGAATAGGGATTTACACACCGGTAATCACGCTATCCTTTGAATATGAAGTTATACGATAAACTTTTTCTAAAAACTATATTTATTCCTGTGAAGTGGTTTAATAATGTCCATTCAACTGAAGTCTCTGATAAATGTGAGGATGCTCTTAATCTGCTGTCAAAGGCACATGGTTGTGAAGTAAGTACATTGTATTATCATGTACCGCGTGATTGTTTGCACTTTATTTCTAGTCTAGCATGATGATGGTTTCAAACAAATCTAAGTATTTACACATATCTCCTATATTTCAAGGTGGTAGAAGTTGTTATACCTGAGATTTTGGAGATGCGAACTGCCCATCTTGTTTCCATTGGCTCTGAATGCTTAAGTTCACTGAATCCTGATATTGAAGACGGGTATGTTTGAGTATATTTCTTTTTTTGATTTTGTTGGAGGCACGTATGTTTGAGTATATTAAAGCTTTGGTGTTGGTAATTTCATTTATAGTCTTAATAGAGTAAACACTAGATAGATTACCATGCTGACTCAGCACAGTCCCTAACTGAATTAGATGACTCAGCACAGTCCCTAACTGAATTAGAATCAGTTGAGAACAGGTATAAATACCTGTTGCTACTATAATTGTGAATAGAATTCAGTTTACAGAAAATATTCAACATAGATTTTCAATCCCTTTCTCTCATTTTCTCATTCACCAATGAACTATTCTTAGTTTCTATCAGGTCTGATACTAACAAGGCAATTTGGTTTTTTGTTAAAAGGCACCCTTCTCATCTTTTACCTTGTCTGGAAATTTTCATGAGAAATTTATGGTGGTTTCCTTACTTCTTTTCTTTTATAGGAAAGGTGTAAAATTGACATATGATACCCGCACAAGTTTGGCACTTTTCCAGTCATTTACCGCAGCAGATTATGTTGCAGCTCAATGTATTAGGTAACACGAGTTTATATAAATATACCAAATTTACATCCTTTTAGTCAAATGTAAACTCTACTTAAATTTTTGTGTATGCAGCTTCTAAAGTTTATTTTATCTGTTTCAGACGAAGGATTATGCATTACTTCATGGAGATTTTCAAGAAAGTTGACGTCATAGTGACTCCAACAACTGGGTATGCATGTATAATGAAAAACTACAGTAGAAATTCACCTAATTGTAATGGACCATTGTACTGTCTTAAATTTCTGTTCAATTGATATAATGTGGTTTGGATTCATCTATAGTTCTTTGGTAAGATTAAAAGTTGATTTTTATAGTCTGAATAACAGTACATATGACATTTGTTAAATAGTTTTTTGGTATTAAGACAATTACATTATCATTATAGCATCAGATATCTACTTTGTTCACGCTTCATCGAACCAAGAAAAGATTAAAACTTT